>Ga0265298_10000400_pt1 | contig 64939 bp, 53 predicted proteins | sample AusTroGonzalo_MG_3_FD_193486 | JGI IMG/M metagenome (GOLD analysis project Ga0265298, IMG submission 193486) | Bovine rumen microbial communities from tropical cattle in Woodstock, Queensland, Australia - Gonzalo_01 | ecosystem: Host-associated > Mammals > Digestive system > Stomach > Rumen ... | reverse complement strand
CGACTGAGAGCCATTGTGCTCTCATTGGCGATGGCATTGGGAATGCTGTTGCCTGCGGCGTCCCACGCCCAAAGTGACGGCTTCTTCCGCGACGGTGGTGATTATGCCAACCGCGACGGAGGTGGAGGCTACAGTATCGGCACCCAGCAGTTCGGCTCGGATGCCAACGGAGGTTTCAACATCGGTACTCAGAATTTCGGACAAGAAGCGGCCCCACTGGGCAGCGGCCTGATTGTAATGCTCGCCGCCGGCGGCGCCTACGCCCTAGTGCGCCGAAAACGCTAAACCCCTCCCGTCATTTCGACCGGAGCCGATAGGCGTAGTGGAGACCTGAGCGAAGCGAAAGCATTCACCTTTGGTGAATAAATCTCCTCCAAACAATTCTAACGGATTCAAAAGCCGGTGATTTTTCGATTCCGCTTCGCTACACTCGAAATGACAAACAAAAATTAATTAAGTATTAAAAACAAACAAAAAAATCTCAAAAAAATGAAAAGAACAATCACATTATTAATAGCGACTGCACTTATGTTTGGCATGAGCCAGTGCAAAAAGAATGTTGAAACAATAACCCCGAGCAACCTCGGCGAAGCGGTGCACATCACCGTAAACGTTGACGATGGCGGCAAACACATAGTGTATCCCGGCACAGGAGCATACGTGTTTGAAAACGGCGACAAGCTCTATGTCGGCAACGACGGCCATTACATCGGCACCTTGGAATACAACAGCGGCGCATTCAGCGGCGATATCTACAACCCGAGCACTGAAGACTACCTGCACTTCTACTTTGTGGGCGGCCTCACTCCAAGCGCCACTCTAGTGGCTGGAACAACAACAGATTTCACTGTGAACATTGCAAACCAGAGCAGCAAGCTCCCAGTGCTTTCATACGCACACTCCACACAGAAATACGTCGACGGCACAACGACCTACGGCTGCACGCTGCTCAACAAGTGCGGTCTCGTTAAGTTTGTGCCTGCCACACCCACAACTGAGACTGTGATGATTGGCGGCATGAAGACAACTGCTATCATCGACTTCACTACACCTGGTATCACACCGACTGAAGCCACAGGCAATGTGATCCTGTATTCTGAAAGCAACGCCGCCAAATGGGCAATTCTTCTTCCACAAGAAGAAGTGAACAGTCCGAGTGTAACGATTGTCGGCTATAACTCAACTATAAACAATGTTCCTGCTATTATTGAGAATTATTATAACAAGGATGGTGTCAGCATAAACATGACAAAAGTTAATCCATACATTGACGCTGTTTTCACCGTGGGTTCATCAACAATAGGTTCAGGCACCACCGTCAAGTACTCCAAGGGTAACCTGCAGTACCTCGGTACAGGCACATCTGGAACAATGACGCCGAAATGGCGCTTCGCTGACAACCAATGGGACTATATGTTAGAAAACAACCATGGCAATGTTATCATAGAAGGCTATTCAGCCTACAACACCGGTTCAAAATATACAGTTGGAAACGAGACAACAGCCGACAAACAGGCAGCCCGCGACCTGTTCGGATGGGGTTCTAGCGGCGGCGGTACAACAACCACCTATCCGTATTCAACGATGAACGGTTCCGGCTGGGAAAGCTATTACGGCGGCACAAGTGATATTGCTGGCACCGATTACGACTGGGGCGTTTTCAACAGGACAACGATTGAGAACAACGACGGAAAGAGCTGGCGTACTTTGACAAGCACGGAGTGGAACAACCTGTTCAACAGGACAAAGAATAACGGCGGAAGCGAGAAACTATATGGTTTCGCCACTGTGATGGGAGTGAAAGGCATAGTTGTCCTCCCTGACAACTGGAACGGCAGCGTTGACAACAGCTTCACATACGCCGGAACCAACTATACAGCCAACCAATACACTGCAACTTCGGACGTGACTTGGGGCATGATGGAGGCAGCCGGCGCAGTGTTTTTGCCTGCCGCAAGCCTCCGAAATGGTGATTATTTGGTCGATGTTGGTTCCGCCGGGGGCTACTGGTCGAGTTCTATCTACTCGGATGGAAAGGCTGCAACGGACGATGCATGCTACGTGTACTTCTACTCTGGTGTTTTCAATGCGACGAGCAAAAGCAACCGTGCCATTGGATGCTCCGTGCGTCTTGTTTTCACTGTTGAACAATAATTTGTTGTTATCATAATCGAAATCCCCGGCGCTTGCAAAAGCGCCGGGGATTTTTTTAATTAGTCATTGGCGGCGGCATTAAGGCCGTCTTTTGAGGACAAAGATCAATAGATAACCATTTTCGATGCCAAAATTTTATCAACAATGGCAACATTCCCTTCAATATGAAATATTATGTTCAATTTTTTATTCCTCGTTGGCATTTGTTTGGCATGAGGATGATATTTCTTGACTGAAAGATAACGGCTTTTTCGAGTTTGTCAACAAATTCTTCAACTGTGTGTAATCTTTCTTCAGGAGTTATAGTTTGCTTATTGTTATTCCTTGCTGAAATTACATGTCTATACATTGATGTCGAATTTACAGATGTTTCCATATTCCTTATATTTTTCCAATTGCAAAGATAATAAAAATTTTATAAATCCGCGATTTTAAGACAAATTTTTTCCAAAAAAACTAAACTTTCAAGACCGCCGACTTCACCTCCACGCCATCGAGGTTTCCCAGCTGCCCCGTCAACGCCCCTATCTCGTCGGTGGTGCCCTCCACCACCAAGGAGATGATGCTGCGTCCCTCGTGCCTCGGCAAGCCAAGCCGCCCGATCACTGTATCCGAATGCTTCGAAATGATGCCGTTAACCATCGGCGCCTGCTCCCTGTCACTGATAGCAATAATGACGGTTCCTACCCTTTTCTCCATATTTTTTCATTTTAAATTTTGTTGACAAAATTATTAAAATTTTTAGTTTTTGATATAAAAAATTATATAATTTTGCAACGATAACTGAAAAGCCATGTTTTTGTGAAACTGGTTTTCAAAATTTTTTAATAATTTTTTTCGATCAGTACAAATATTTGTATTATATTTGCAGTCGAATCAAAACATCATTTTTATGAATAAAAAAACTAAAACGTTGGAACTCACGGAAAAAGAGTTTGATTTGATACAAGCTATCAGAAACTACAGAAAAAGCTACATTTTTTCAGGTGCTGATATAGTTTATCACATTGAAAAGCTTTTTACTGAATTAATGGAAGGTGAAGAATAACTAAAAACAAGATGTTATGGCAACAATGGTATTAAAAGAATCGCAACAAGCGACAATGAAAAAACAACTTGAAGATTTGCTGGTTTCAATTTCATGGCGAGACCTTGCAAACCGCTATTTTGGGAAGTCAGGATCATGGCTATACCATAAACTCGATGGAGTTGATGGAAACAAAAAACCAACAGAGTTTACTTTGGAAGAAAAATATCAGCTGAAAGGTGCTTTGGTCGATTTGGCTGATAGAATTCGTCGTGCCGCAGATTCGATAGAATGAACCTCTTCAAACATCTTATAAATCTCCTGTTTCCACGAGTTTGCGCTGCGTGTGGCACCCCCTTGCTCGAAGGCGAAACCACCGTCTGCACCACATGCCGCTTCCTGATGCCTAAAACAGGCTACGAAAACAACCCCAACAACCCCCTGGCACAGAATTTCTTCGGCCAGATGCCGTTCAACGCCGTGTCGGCCGAGTTCTTCTTCAGCAAAAGCGGCAAAGTCCAACACCTCATCCACGGCCTCAAATACCACCGCTGTCGCGAAAACGGCATATTTCTCGGTCAGGAAATAGGCAAAAGCCTCCTAAAAGCTCCTGATTATCAAGGAATTGACTATCTTATCCCTATCCCACTCCATCCTAAAAAAGAAAAAATCCGCGGCTACAACCAAAGCCACGTCATCGCCGAAGGCATCAGCGAGATAATGAACATTCCCATAGCCGAAAAAAGCCTCGTCAGAAGCGTCTTCACCGACACCCAGACCAAAAAATCGCGTGAGGAACGCTGGCAGAATGTAAAAGACATTTTTCACATCGAAAAACCTGAAAAACTCTCACACAAACACGTGCTTCTCATCGACGACGTGCTCACCACAGGCGCCACCCTCATGTCGGCAGGCAAAGCCCTCTCACAAGTCGACGGAATAAAAATCAGCGTGGTGACAGCCGCCTGCGCCAGCAATTAAATTTTTTACTATTTTTGCAAGGTGAAAATCATGCTGCTCGTGATAGGAAAGACCGACGAGGCTTACCTCGAGACTGGTATCTCAAAGTATATCAGCCGGTTAGAGCATTACACCCAGTTCGAGATGAAGGTCATCCCCGACATCAAAAACCGTAAGACTTTATCCGAAGCACAACAGAAAAAACTCGAAGGCGAGCTGCTTCTGGCACAGCTTCAACCAGGCGACGACATAATCCTTCTGGATGAAAACGGCAAGACGTTCTCGTCACGCGGTTTCTCGCAATGGCTTGAGCGTCAGATGAATACTGGCTGCAAGCGTATGGTTTTCATCATAGGAGGCCCATACGGCTTCTCACAAGAGGTTTACGACCGTGCCAACGCAAAGATAAGCCTCTCCGAGATGACGTTCTCACACCAGATGGTGCGACTCGTCTTCACTGAGCAGCTGTACCGCGCTTTCACAATATTAAAAGGAGAATCGTATCATCACGATTGATTTCTCCCGTCATTTCGACTGTAGCGAAGCGAAATCGAAATGACGAGTCTGATTGATGATCTTTGATAGAACATTTTGAAAGATTTTTTAAAAGATTTTGTAAGATTTCTCGCTGAAAGCGACTAAATTTAGGAATGAAATGACTAAATAAATAAAACATGAAAAAAGCATTTTTAACAATTCTAACAACAATCCTTCTCGGCGGAATCATCCGTGCTGACGAAGGTATGTGGATTCCTGCACTCCTCCAGCGCAACGAAGCCGAGATGCAGGCTATGGGCATGCGTATCACTGCCGACGACATCTATTCAATCAACCACAGCTCCATGAAAGATGCCGTGGTGCTCTTCGGAGGAGGCTGCACCGGCGAGATCGTCAGCGAGCAGGGACTGCTTCTCACCAACCACCACTGCGGCTACGGCTGGATACAGCGTCACTCCACAGAGGAACACGACTACCTCACCGACGGCTTCTGGGCAATGACTCCTGAAGAAGAACTCGCCTGCCCTGGCCTCACCGTCACAATGCTCAAAAACATGGTCGACGTCACCGACAAGGTGCTCGAAGGCATCAACGAAAAGACCACCGACGAGGAACGCGCCGAGATCGTCAAGGAAAACATCAAAAACATCATCGAATCAGTTCAAAATGACACCGAATATGAAGTGTCTGTCGAGTCGTTCTACATTGGTAATCAATACTTTCTGATGTACAACGAGGTGTTTAAAGACATCCGCATGGTGGGCGCTCCACCGTCAAACATCGGCAAGTTCGGCGGCGACACCGACAACTGGGTATGGCCTCGTCACACAGGCGACTTCTCAATATTCCGAATCTACGTCGGCAAAGACGGCAAACCAGCCGAATACAGCGAGGACAACGTGCCTTACAAGCCTGACTATCACTTCACTATCTCATTGAAAGGCGTCGAGAAAGACGACTTCACCTTCGTGTTCGGCTACCCTGCACGCACCAACGAGTATCTTCCGGCAGTGGCTGTAAATCAAGAGGCTAACGTCATATACCCCGTGGTCGTCGACCTCCGTACACAGATACTCGACATCTACAACAAATATCAGGAACGCGACGCTAAAGTCCGCATACAGTACGCCAACAAACATGCCGGCCTCGGCAACGGCTGGAAGAAATGGATGGGCGTCATCGAAGGCATCCGCAACTTCAAAGGAATCGATAAAAAACTGGCTTTCGAGCAGGCCTACAACGACTGGTGCATGCAGTCGCGCAGCCGCATGAAATATATGCACGCACTCCGCGACTTCACCCCTGTGTACGAGGAATATGAGAAATACCGCATGGCAACGACATATTTCACTGAGGCGGGTTTGTCAATTGAAATAATTGAATTTGCTGCTAATATGGCAAAACTATCAGAGGTTACAAAAGATACTCCACAAGAAGAAATAGATGAACTTATCAGCGAATTGAAGGAGACTTCCGCTGCATTTTTCAAAGATTACTATCAACCTATAGACGAAGAGGTGGCAGTCACCATGCTTACGGCTTACCGCGCCGCACAGCCTGAAGATTTCCGTCCTGAGATTTTAAATGAGATTGACAAGAAATTTAAAGGCGATGTGAAGGCTTATGTTGATTATCTCTTTGGAAAAACAATGTTTACATCTGAGGAAAAAGTTAATAAGTTCCTTGACGAATTTAAACCTTCAAAAGTTAAAAAACTTGAAAAAGATCCGGCTGTTGTCGCTGCTAATAGCATGATGGACTTCTATGTTGAGAATGTTATGGCGAAATCGCGTGAATGCAACGCCAAGATCAATAACCTGCGCCGCGTCTACATGGAAGGCCAGATGAAGATGATTCCTGAGGTCTATCCTGAACGTAACCTCTACCCTGACGCCAACTTCACCCTCCGCGTGACTTACGGCAAGGTGGGAGGTTTCAAGCCGAAAGACGCTGTCGAATACCGTCATTTCACCACCCTCGACGGCATCATGCAGAAAGAGAACCCCGACATCTACGACTATGTAGTAACCGACAGATTACGTGAGCTTTACGAGGCTAAGGACTTCGGTCGCTATGCCGACAAAGACGGCTCAATGCATGTGGCATTCATCGCTGGCAACCACACCACTGGCGGCAACAGCGGCAGCCCTATCCTCAACGCCGACGGCGAGCTCCTGGGCCTTAACTTCGACCGCACCTGGGAAGGCACGATGAGCGACCTCATCTACGACCCGTCGATATGCAAAAACATCAGCGTCGACATCCGCTATGTGCTGTTCCTCATCGACAAATACGCAGGCTGCACACGCCTCATCGACGAAATGACAATAGCTGAGTAAAATGGCTGACAATCAAAAGTTTACAGAGCGCATATTTTCTTGTGTGCGCTCTGCTACTCCAAGCGCGCTCAAGACCATCTGGTGGCTCGCCAAAATCATGGTCGGAGTGTCGTTTGGCATCATGCTGCTCCAATATTTCGGTGTCATCGCCTGGATCTCAGAGCAGCTTACTCCCCTATTCTCACGATTCGGTCTCCCCGGTGAAGCCGCCCTCGCCTACGTCTCGGGCTATTTCGTCAACTGCTACACCGCCATGGCCGTCATGAGCACCTTGCATCTCGACATGCGTGCAATAACTATTTTATCCGTTATGGTGCTCTGCTCGCATAATATGATAGTCGAGACCACCGTGCAGGCAAAAACAGGCTCTAGCGCCATCAGAATAGTGGTTATCAGGACGTTGTCGGCATTCATACTGGCATTTGTGCTCAACAAGATCATGCCTGGCGATTTTGAGAAAACTGTGGCCGAATCCGTCGCCACCGAAGACATAGCTTTTGTGGACATGCTCAAAAACTGGGCCTGGCGCACCGTGAAGACCGTCGCCCTGATGGCAGTACTGGTCTACGCCCTTACGCTTCTGCAAAGAATATTGAACGAATTCGGCATAATAGAGAAGATATCCAACTTCCTGAAGCCTGTGATGGTGTTCTTCGGCTTGCCGCCTCGCACAGCGTTTTTGTGGCTTGTGGCAAACACCCTCGGCCTCGCCTATGGTGCCGCCGTGATGATCGACGAAACTAAGACTGGCAAGACCACCAAAGAGGAAAACGACCTACTGAACCACCATATCGGAGTGTCGCACAGCAACCTCGAGGATCTGCTGCTCTTCACAGCCCTCGGCGGAAGCTTCCTCTGGATGCTCCTCTCCCGCTGGGCAATGTCGCTGATATTGGTTTGGGAAAGAAAAATCGAAAACAAAATTCGTAAATAACGTAAGGCTTGTTCACCGTTGACCATCGTCCAACTTTGTGACCAAGCCTTATGTCTTAATGTAAGCTAAACTGTGTAATGAAAAAGGTATATACCTTTTTCATAAAGGTTACATATTAAGTTGCATGCAAAATTACGCATAATTGCTGAGATAGAGGGTATAATATAATCGGCAATTTGTAAATTAAAATCGGCAAAATGTAAACAAAATGACAAAATAACGACTTGTTTTCAAAAAATTGTGTATTTTTGCAATCAAAATACAATAACTATGAAAAAAATTATCAACGTCATTATTGTTTGCATAACCCTATTAATGTGTGGCTGTAAGCATCCTGTCCCGCAGCCTCAGCCGCGTACCGACCGCTATAGTGTCGACACTCTGCGCCGTCTCGCCGCCCGTGACCTCGACCTGGCTTACCAACGTGTCGACGAAGGTGAACAAAATGGCGACCTGTCACTTTATGAGTCGGCAAACCTGCGCGCCAATCTCACCTATCAGTATACCGACAACTATCCGATGGCGATGGATTACTGCCGACAAGCCCTCTCGGCCCTCAGCGACGACGACTACGCAAATAAGGTGCAGACATATTACCTCTTCGCCACCATCGCAGAGATGGGAAAGGATTTCACAGCGTGTATCAACGCCTGCTCCGAAGGCAAAGCCATAGCACACAAGCATAAGCTGCGCTTCAAAGAATATTCGTTCGACTATATCGTTGGAAAATGCAAACTTGACATGGGCTCGCAAGACGAAGGCATAGCCCTGATGTCGGAGTCTATCGACAAAGCCGCCAAAATAGTCGAGGTGGAAAGCGATTACGGACATCTCATCTTTTTCGTCAACAACATGATGAGCTGCTATTTGAGCGTCGGCGATATGAAAAATGTGCTCCGCGAAGCCGATATCATGCAACGGCTGGTCGACGATATGGAGTTGAAATATCCTCATGCAAGGCCCTATTGCGAGCAATGCCGCTTTTATATCCTCTCACAACGCGCAATAGCCAAAGCTAGCATCGGAAGCCTTACAGAGGCCGAAAACGACTTCAAAGAGGCCCTCAAGTATAGCTTCGCTAACAGCTACCACGGCAGCCAGAACAAATTGGAGTATTATGCCGTGACAGGCAACGTCGACTCGGTGCTCAATATCATGGAACGCTACCCTTACCAGGATGCCGACACCATCAAACGACGGTACCGCATGCGCCTCGCCACCTACGAAAAAGTTTACCGTACAAGCGGCGACACCACGATGGCCGATCACTACAAGACACGCATCGACTCCCTCACAACGCTCATCGACAATCGCGAACGACAGGAAGGCACTGCCATCAACGCAGCACAATATGAGACACAACAGTACAAAATGGAACTCGACGAACTGTCAAAAAACACCCGACTGGCAATGATGATACTGTTTTTGATAGTTGTGACGGTGATACCGACGTTTATCATCTTCCATCGTGTCAACAAACGTAAAATCTCGAAATCGTCAGAAAAACTTGAGCAGATTCAGAAACAGGTGCGTATCATGGCGGGCGAAAACAACGCCACACAGTCGCTGGTGACGTTTATCGAAGGACAAAAACTGTATCTCAACAAAGACATCTCTCGCGCACTCGTCACACAGATGATGGGCTGCTCGCACAAGACACTCACCAAGATGCTCAACGACATACATCCCGACCTATCATTCCCCGACTATATCAAGGGACTGCGTATCGCCCACGCCCTTAAACTGATCCAGGAAAACCGTTATCTTACAATAACACAGATAGCCGACCAGTCGGGATTCTACAGCATCAGCAGCTTCGAGCGCTCATTCAAATCCATTACCGGCAAAACACCGAAGGAATTTATGAAAAGCCTAAGCAATTGAAAATGCTGTAATTACCTAAAAAATCTGCGAAAATCTGTATCTCGCTTTAGCGAGAATCTGTGAAATTAACTGAGAAAGAAAAAAAATATTAAAATTATATTTGTGTATTGAAAATCTTTGTATTTTTGCAGTCCGAAAAAATCGGGTTCGGGATGTAGCGCAGCCCGGTAGCGCGCTTCGTTCGGGACGAAGAGGCCGCAAGTTCGAATCTTGTCATCCCGACACAAAAACACGTGGAGACGTGCCATGGCACGTCTCCACGTGTTTTAATTCCATTTCGAACAATCACACTTTTCGCTCTTCTTCTTGTAGTTGCTCGGCCCCTTCTGCGTCGAACACCCCACGAAAAATAACGATAACGCGATGATTATCAAACAGATTCTAAATAATTTATTTTTTTTCATATGCAATGTTTTCGTCATTTCAACCACGGCTCTGGATTAGTGTTATTTTTCTCTTTCCAAATCTCAAAATGCAAGGTCGTCACATTGTCGGTGGCTCCAGTGTGAATCACGCCCAGCTTCTGCCCCGTCTTCACCTTGTCGCCGGCCTTCACAAACACCTTGTCGAGGTTGGCATACAGTGTGAAATACAAGCCATGCCGCACCAAAACCACATTGGTCGAGCCAGTGTTAAAAACATTTGCCACCTGTCCATCAAACACACATAACGCCTCCGCGCCATGCTCCGTCGAGATGTCGATGCCGTTGTTCTTCACCACCACCTTCTGCTGCGTCGGATGCATGTTGTTGCCGTATTTCTTGACGACAACGCCGCTTTTCACTGGCCACGGCAGCTTGCCTTTGTTACTCTCAAACGTCGCCGAGAGCTTGGTGTCGACAGTGGCGTCAGCCTTGCGCCGCGACATTTCATCCTCGATGATATTCTTGATCTTTGCCTGCAGAGCGTCGGTCTCCTTCTGCTTGCGCGCAATGTCTTTCTTGATGTCTTTCTCTTTCTTTTTCAGCGTCGTAAGCTTCTTGTTCAACACCTTCTTGTCATCGTTGAGCTTGTCACGCTCTTTTTGCTGGTCGGCCTTCAGCTTCTCAATCTGTTTCTTGTCGGAGTCGTTCTTCTCGATGCGCCTCTTTATATCGTCCTTGGTCTTGTCGATCTCCTCCATCTTGTGCTTCAACAGCTCCTTAAACTGCTGGATATATCTCATCCTCCTTATCGCCTGGTTGAAGTCTTCTGATGAGAAAATAAACAGTAAGTTGTTGATACTGCTTCGGTTACGATAACTCAACACCAGCAGGTCGGCATATTCCTGACGGCTCTTCTGAAGCTCGTTTTGCAGCTTGTTGATATCTTTATTATAAGCCCTCGTCGATTTGTTCAACGCGTCGAGCTGCTTGTTATACATGGCTATGAGGTCGTCTCTTTTCTTTATCTGCGTCTGCAAAAGCTCCACCTCCTGCACCGTCGTCTCCTTGTTTTTCGAGGTCTGGCTCAACAGGTTCTGCGATGTCTTGATCTCCCCTTGCAGCCTTGCTATCTTTTGCTCTAACTCGCTGACATTCTGCGCATTACAATCCAAATTGACAATAAAAATCATCAAAATCGCCAAAACAGGATATATAATCTTTCTTATCATTTATAAATGCGCTCGTATTTTTTCGGTATGCTGAAATTGAATTCAAGCGGCTCGTCGACGGTGACGTTCGAGAACTCGATATTCGCCTTCAGATAAATGTCGCCATGGATGTCAATGCTGATTTTCGTCGGGAGATATTTTTCGTTAACCTTTTCAAAATCAGAATATTGCAGCTCAATTTTACGCTTGCTGTTGTTGTATTCCTTGATATAGTATTTGGTGATTTTAAACAGCTGCGGGTCGATCCAGATGTCTTTCAGCATCACCTTCCAATATTCGTCGTTGTTTTTTATCGATTTTTTCAAATTCTTGGAAATCAATAAGTTATACTGTCCGTCGGCAATCTGTATCTTATAGTCGTCGCTTTCGCGAAGATTGATGTCGTTGCCCACCAGCACCGCCTGTATGAATCCTATGGTCGTTATCATCGGCGAGATCTCGTTGAAAACCTCAATGTTTTCTACAAGATACGTCTTCTCCGTCCTGTTGAGGAAAAACACCGAGTCACTCGTCACTTTGATGCGCAGCACTTCCAGTCCCATCGGCATAGAGATGCTCGTCCAGATGATGCTGTCTTTCTTCATCCTGAGCTGTCCTTTCACGTTGAGGTTGCGGTCTTTCGTCTCGATTTTCATGTTCATCTTCGCCACGAAATTGTCGAACTCAAACTCGTTGTCCTCCACCTCCTGGATCAGCTTGGCTGCGGTAAACTCACGCAAGGTGGTCTTCGTCAGTGATTTCTTCGACGAACAGCTTGTGCTGAAAAACGGCACAACTGCTAACATGCAGAATATCAATAATATATGAATTTTTCTACTCATATAATCTCTCATCTTTTATCTTTTTATCTAAAAATTCAGACACCTCTCCCCCGGCCTTCTTGGCTTTTTTCCAGTTTTTCACAGCGTTTTTCGTGTCGCCCAGCTTATATTGGATGTCGCCAAGGTGCTCGTAGTTGACGCCTTGCGGGTTTTTGTCGTATTTGAACACCTTGTTCATGTATTTCAAAGCCTCGTCATAACGGTCGAGTTTGTACAGAATCCAGGCGTAAGTGTCGAGGTAAGTTGGGTTTTTCGGCTCGGCCTGTATGGTTTTCGCCGACATCTGCAACGCCTTCTCAAAGTCATGATTGTCAAGCGATAAGTAGTAGGCGTAGTTGTTCAGGACGTAGATGTTGTCAGGCTTTGAACGCAGCACCCTGTCGTATGCCTCAAACGCTTTTTTGTTGTTTTTCAAAAGCATGTAGGTGTCGCCGATGTAAGTGTCGAAATCGGCGGTAAGATCTTTGTTTGCCGAAAGATTTCTGCCTTTTTCAAGCGTTTTTATCGTGTTTTCGTAGTCTTTGGTATTGAAATATCCGATACCGCTAAAAAGGTAGAACAACGGCTGCTCAGGATAAAGCGCTCTTGCCTTGTCGGTAATCTCTATAAGTCCTTGATAATCATCCAGATCAATATAGCAAAGCGCCAGCTGGTAAAGTGTCGCGAAGTTGTTTGCCTCGCGTTCCAATGCCATGTGGTAATACTCTTTTGCGGTAGCAAAATCTTTTTTGTTGAAATACACCGTTCCAATGATATAATAGCCGATACATTTGTCGGGATACATCTCAATAAAAGCATTTCCTGCCTCTTCGGCATCATCAATGGCGTCTTTGACATCTTGTTTCTGGAACCAGAAATCGTAAATCTGAGCCTTTGTCTCGTAGTCGAGATTCTTGTTTCTGATGGCTGCGATAAACTCTGTAAAAGCCTTGTCGAGTTCGCCCATGCTCTGGTAATAATCCATCAACGATATGTTAATATATTGATTATCAGGCTCAATCTCTTTTATCTTAAGATATTGTTTGTAGGCGTCCTTGTCGCGACCCAGTTTGCGGTAAGCCTCGGCGAGGAGAGCCTTGTAATGGGTGTTGTCGGGCATAAACTCCACCAGTTTCTCCATCTCTGCTATGGTTTGGTCTTTCTTGCCCTGTTCGTCGTAAATCTGTATCCTCTGCAGGAAGATGTACTCGTTCTTGCCCATCTGCTCCTCCAACACGTCGAGTTTCTCAATTACCTTGTCATAATCGCCTATGCGGAGCAGCACGTTGATGTAAGCCTCAAGATATTCGAGGTTCTCGGGCTCGTTTTCGATCAGTTTGTCGTAGATGTCGATAAATGATTGATAATCACCGTTTTTGGCACAAAACCGGGCCAGTCGCATCTGATACCATTTGTTGTCGGGCTGCAGCTCGGCGGCGTGGCTTATCATCGAGAAAGCCTCGGTGTCGCGACCTGTCATCTGATAGAGGTCGGCGAGCTCGTACATGCTGGCGTCATCGTCGTTGTAAAACAACAGCGCCTGCTCGAAGTTGTAAATCGCCAACGGGTAGTTCTCGTTGTATTTCTCTTCTAATCCCTTTGAGAAATACTCCGCATTCTTCGCCAAATCCTGCTTCACTATGCTGTCTGTTGGCGCTTCCTGCAATGGCACCTCATCTTGTGCGAAAACTATACATGAAAGTGTTAATAAAACACTGAATATCAAAAACTTAATATAATTCATATAATTTAATTTTCTATAATTTGTTTTCACTCTCTAACGTCATTTCGAGCGTAATGAAATGGAGTCGAGACCTGAGCTTCAGTCGAAATGACGAGTGGGTAGTTACACCCCTGTATGCCCAAAACCTCCAGCACCGCGCTCCGTCTCGCTAAGTGTTTGAACCTCAACGACATCTGGCTGTTCGTGTTTGGCAATAACCAGCTGTGCGATGCGGTCGCCGCTTTTAACAACGAAGTCGGTATCCGACAGGTTGATAAGAATCACCTTCACCTCTCCCCTATAGTCAGCGTCGATGGTGCCTGGCGAGTTGAGCACCGTGATGCCGCTCTTGATGGCCAATCCACTGCGTGGACGCACCTGTCCCTCGTAACCGACAGGAATCTCCATAAACAATCCTGTTGGCACCAAAGCACGTTGCATCGGCTTGATAACTAATTCACCGTCAGGGAGATACGCTCTCAGATCCATGCCCGCCGAGTTGACGGTCTCGTATGCCGGCATTGCATTGTCCGACTTATTTACAATGTTCAATTTCATATCTTCAAAGGATTTCTACGTTCAAAAGTAATGACTGTACCGAGGTACACAAATATCAGTAATGTGTTGAGTATCAGTCTCAAAACCAAAGAATAATCGTTGAAAACGGTGCTCAGCATGAACAGTCCGATGGCGAACACCATGTAAAGCACTATCCTGCCAACCTGATATGGTATAGGATACACTTTCTGACCCCAGAAATACGACACAAGCATCATCACCGTGTAACAACCGAGGTGAGCGATAGCAGCACCGAGATAGCCGATGCGTGGCACCAACACGAAGAGACAGAGCAAGGTGACACATGCTCCAGCAATCGAGATGACGGTGCCTGAGAAGGTCTTGTCGGTGAGCTTGAACCATATAGAGAGGTTGAACACAATACCATAAAACATATTGGCTATCAATACGATAGGCACGATAACAAGTCCTTCATGATAGTCGCTGCCGCCTCGTCCGACGAAGTATTTCAAGATGTCGAGATACAGCATCACACCAAGGAAAATCAGCAAACAGAATATCACGAAATATGTCATCACCTTGGCGTAAAGCTCAGGTGCGTTGCGGTCTTTAGCCTTGCCAAAGAAGAATGGCTCGGAAGCATAACGAAACATCTGAATGAATATCGTCATCAGCACTGCGAGCTTGAAGTTGGCACCATAGATGCCGAGTTGCTGCAACGCATACTCGTCGGGTGTCATATCAAGTGCGGTTAGTATTTCCGTACTCGGGATAGGTGTCAGATACTTGATCAAGATCTTGTCGGCCACCTCGTTGACCATTCCCACCAGGTTGATAAGCAAAATCGGCAATGCGTAGGCCAGCATCGGGCGGATGAGGCTCTTGTCGAGCTCAAAACGATAGCCTCTGAACTGCGGCAGGAGCAGCACCAGGCTCAACAGACTCGACAACACATTGGAAATCAGCACCCATACGAGCAATCCTGCCTGCGGACCGAAAATCTTGTCAGAGATAGCCAAGGCCGTTTCCGGAATGCAAAGCAAGAAAAACAGGTTCAAGCCGATATTCAGCGTCACATTAGCTATCTTGATGAGTGTGAATAACTTGGCCTTGTTAAGCCTTCTCAGCTTCGCAAACGGCACAGCGGTTATCGCGTCGAGAGCCACTATCAAACCCAAAAACAGCACATATTGGGTGTTATGCTCATAATGGATGGCATGAGCGAAATCTTTGTACAAAAAACTGTATAAAACGAGGAAAATGCCCGTCGTCAGTATGATACACGACACTATGCTGTTAAACACCTTGTCGGGGTTGTCTTTCTGTGTGTAACGGAAAAATGTGGTCTCCATGCCGTATGTGAGCAAGGCGAGGAGGAACGCCATCCAGGCGTACAAATCGGTGATCTGGCCGTACACTCCTGCCACGAAAACACGGGTGTAAAGCGGCACCAAAAGATAATTCAGCAGCCTCGGCACGATGGTTCCCATGCCGTAGATTACTGTCTGGCCCGCAAGGGCTTTTATCGGGTTATTGCTCATTTCCTTCGCAATTTTTTATTGTAGAGAAATACGCGTATTTCTCTACAATAACACATAACAAAATTTTTGCAAAATTATTATTTTTCTTTTAATATAGGTATATCAATTGTGAAAATTGTGCCTTTTCCCTCTTCGCTGCTGAAGGTGATGTTGCCTCCCATGCCTTGGATTATGTCCTGCGACACCGAAAGACCCACTCCCATACCGCTCGACTTGGTGGTGAAATTGGGGAAAAATATCTTCGCCTTGTCCTTGTCTTTGATGCCACATCCGTTATCGGCAATGTCAATCTTGTATCTTTCTCCTAATCTATTGATTGTCAGTTCGATATGTCCGTTGTCTTTGTTGCCGATTGATTGTATAGCATTTTTGATGATGTTACCAAAAACTCTACCGAGATTATTCTTGTCGGAAAAAGTCGACCAGTCATCATTTTCATTGTAATTCAATGAGATAACTATGTTTTTCTCAACATCATAAAGCTTAATAGTGCTTTTCAACAACTCGGCGAGGTCGAATGTTGTCGGCTTGTTTTCAGGCAGCTTTGCATAGTCGGAAAATGCTGTGGCAATCTTCGACAAGGTCTCGATCTGCTCAAGCAAAGAGTTAAGTGTTTCCTTTAAATTTTCCTCAAATTTAGGGTCTTTTCTGTCCCAAAGCATCTGAAGATATTCGATGTTGAGCCTCATCGGGGTGAGCGGGTTCTTGATCTCATGCGCCACCTGCCGTGCCATACCACGCCAAGCGTTCTCGCGTTCGTTGCGTGCCAGCTTGTTGGCACTGTCTTCAAGCTGCCTGCACATCTTGTTGTATTGCTCCACCAACGCTCCAATCTCGTCACGACCACGGAAATTGATAGGCTCATTATGACCGTCCAACCGAACTTTACCCATCTGTTCCTCAATTATTTTCAAAGGCTTAAGTGTCCTCTGGGTAATAAGAAGGACAATAATCGACGAAATACCAAGCAAGACGATGATAATGTTGATATAATTCAGTGCAAAATCGGAAAGGTTGTCGTCGTATTCCGACCGCGAATCGAAATAAATGACGTTCAATATCGCTGCTAGACTATTCGTTTCGTCAAGGATAGGGAAGTAGTAGGAAGTGCATTTTTCCTCATTAATAACCTCATCTTGCACATGATAGCCGGCATCTTCGTTGAAAATGGCCGCATAAGCCTCTTTGTTGATGGAGTCGGATAAAACATGTGTGTTTTCAATGGTCGAATTTATCAGTTTTCCCTCGAGATTATAGATGTTTATGTCGCAGAAAAACGTCTCTTCGAGATATTGCAGATATTCGGTGTTATTGAGACTGTTTTCCGATAACATATTGGATTCCAATTTGTTACGGATTATATTTGCCTGTTTGTATTGTTCTACTTGGGTCTTTTTCGTGATGTTGTTTTTCAAAAAGACAAATGAGACAATACCGATAGCCACAAATGATATAGTAAGCGTGAGGAATATCGTCAGCTGCATCTTACTGTGGAAGCTCTTTTTGAATAGGGTAGAGCGGTCTTTTTCGAAGTAAACATAAAGAAAATAGGCGAGGAGGAGGGCGAAAAAGATAAACGAAAATGGTGCCACATATCGCATCCAGCGCTCCGATTCTATAGAAACAATGATAGATTTATTGCCATCTAAATCATTGAGAATGAAGTGTTTGAACTTCTTTCCTTTGTAAAGACCGGCATCCTGTGAGATGAAATTGTTGAAGTTGTTCGGGTACAGGTAGTTGCCCACTTTATAATGCAGAATGTCGTTGTTGAATATGCCGAACGAATAGTTTTTCAACTTTGTTACGACATTTTTCTCTTTGTAAAACTCGATAAAAAGAGTCTGTGAATCTTTGAGATCAACTTTTGCTATATAATAAATATTAGGTGTGGGCTCGTCGATGTTGAAAAGCTCGTTGCTGATAGCCTTTGTTTTGTTGATGCTCATCAGCTCTTTGAAATATTCAATGCACGAAAACGAGGCGTCGTTATAGTAAAAATAGGTGTTGCTGTCGCAAACTGAAGAAACGATGTCGTAATTTTTGAAAATCTCGGCATTTTTAAAATAATTCTTTTCGAGATAGTGGTTTAGGCTGTCTTCGCTTGGAAGATTGACGATTTTAATCTCATCGATGATTTTCAAAGTGGCGTTTTCAAAATCCTCGTCTGATTCGTCGGCGATGACTTGTGCGAAGCGTTCCATCTCGGTGTTCTCAAGGTTTTCTTTCCGCTGATGGAAAAAAACGGTGATGGCGATGAGAGAGATTGTGATTAGTATGATATATATCTTTTTCATAACCTGAAATTAGCAAAAATCGTGCCAAAATGTGATCGTTTTTAAGGCGTTTTTTGGAATTTTTTGATGCGTAACATGTCGAAGGCCCAAAACGCCTTAAAACGGCTAAAAAAGGCCTAAAATCAAATCTTGTGAAAAACGTACACCAAACTCGAGTATTCTCCCGATTTGCGTGCCTTGCGGTTCGATTTCCAGCCTGTGAGTATGCCTCTGACGAATGAGTTTCCGTGACCGAGGAATTTTTCGCTCATCATTGAGATGTAAAACGCGTCCCATCTGAGCGGATGGATCTCGTCGAGTTCGAAGCTGCCCGCAAAGATGTTTTGCAGCGACTCCTTATGAAAATGATTCAGATGTCGCGGCACGTCGTAGGCTGCCCATTTGTCTTTGTAATATTCTGCGTCGTATGACTTGTAGTTAGGCACCGCGATCACTAGGCGGCCGTTGTCTTTCAGTAACCGATGCAGTTGCTCGGTTTGATAACGCAGGTCGTCGATATGCTCAAGCACATGCCACATAGTGATCACGTCGAAAGTGGAGTGGGGGAGTGCGAAAATTTCCTCTGGTGTGACCACCGTTTTTCCGAGTTTTTCAGAAGCGAAACGACGTGCGTCATCACTCATGTCGCAGCCCGTAACTTCGCATCCGTTTTGTTGTGCGTAATGTAGGAAATCGCCTACGCCACAGCCGAAATCGAGAAGATGTGCATCGGAATGTATGCCGCAAAATCTGTATTTATTGCGGATATTGACCTTTTTTACCTGGTTGTAAATCCATGGCACGAGACCTTTTTTATGCTCGTTATGACTCAGGTAGTCTTCCGATTTGTAGTATTTTCCGATTACAGACTGGTCGGGTCGTGGGGTGGTGAACAACAGTTTGCAGTTGTCGCACCCGCATATCTCGAAGTCTTCCTGGCTGAGAAAATAGTCTTTCAGTTTGAGGAACGACCTCGTGTTTTCTGATTCACAAAACGGGCATTTAGTGCTCATGATATCCTTATTTTATTGTTACTTTCAAAAATTGTTCCACGTGGAACATTCTATTCGTCATTTCGACCGACCAGAGGGAGTGGAGAAATCACCGCCATTTGAATGTGCCGAATCAATTTTTTGCCGGTGATTTCTCGATTTCGCTACGCTACACTCGAAATGACGAAACCGTGTTAACGGCCAAGAAACACCGCTAAAACCGAGATATCCGCTGGGCTTACGCCACTGATGCGTGATGCCTGTCCCAGCGTCTGCGGCTTGTGTTTCGTGAGCTTCTGTCGCGCCTCGATGGTCAGCGAATGCAGCGCATTGTAGTCGAAATCCGGACTCAGTTTCACGTCTTCAAGACGTTTCAGCTTGTCGGCCACCTCACGTTCCTTGTCGATGTATCCTTCATATTTCACTAGTATCTCCGCCTCCTCGATGACGCTTCGCGTCATCTCGTCGCCCAAGTCAAACTGCTGTTTCAGCCACTCCACATGACCAATCATATCCATAAGACTCACTTGCGGACGTGTCAAGACATGTGCTAAACGTGTCTTTCCGGCGATTTCAGGAGTTTCTTTCTCCACCAGCAGTCCGTTGATTTCTTCTGGAGCGACGTTGTTCTCTTTCAGTAAGTTGACCAAATCCTGCACACGCTGCTGTTTGTCGACAAAACGGTCGTAACGCTCCTGTGTGGCTAGACCGAGCTTATATCCAAGCGGCGTCAACCTTGCGTCGGCATTGTCTTGGCGCAACAAGATTCGGTATTCCGCGCGGCTTGTGAACATTCGGTATGGCTCGTCGACGCTCTTTGTTATGAGATCATCGATCAAAACACCGATATATCCTTCGTCACGGCGCAAAACCACTGGCTCCTCGTCGTGCAACAGACGATGTGCGTTGATACCAGCCATCAAGCCTTGTGCTGCGGCTTCCTCGTATCCTGTCGTGCCGTTGATCTGTCCGGCGAAGAACAAACCATGTATCTTGCGTGTCTCAAGGCTATGATACAGCTGCTCCGGCGGGAAGAAGTCGTATTCTATGGCATATCCCGGACGGAAAATCTTGGCGTTTTCGAAGCCTTCGATGTTACGCAGTGCCTCGTATTGGATGTCTTCTGGCAGCGAGGAGCTGAATCCGTTGAGATAATACTCGCATGTGGTCGCACCTTCGGGCTCAACAAACAGCTGGTGGAAGTCTTTGCCGGCGAAACGCTCGATCTTATCCTCGATGCTCGGACAGTAACGCGGTCCTATGCCTTGTATCCTGCCTGTGAACATCGGCGATTTGTCGAAACCTTTACGCAGTATCTCGTGTACCTTCAGCGAGGTGTATGCGATGTAGCAGGAACGTTGTTTCAGAGGCTTCTCCACGTTCATAAACGAGAACCCTGTGATTTCTTCGTCGCCTTTCTGTTCGGCTAGCTTGCTGAAGTCGATGGTTCTTCCGTCGATTCTCACTGGTGTTCCTGTCTTCATGCGGTCGGCTCCAAAGCCCAGTTCCACGAGTTGTTCTGTTATCCCGTGGCTCGCCGATTCGCCTATTCTGCCGCCTGCAAACGACTTCTCTCCGATAAAGATCTTACCATTGAGGAAGGTGCCATTGGTGAGTATCACTGTCTTGGAGTACACGTCGCCGCCCATCATGGTGTGGACGCCTTTCACTTGGTCGCCTTCCACCAGGAGGCAGTCGACATGGTCTTGCCAGAACTCGAGGTTCTTTGTATGCTCAAGGGTGTTACGCCACTCAGCCGAGAACGCCGCTTTGTCGCTCTGCACACGCGGACTCCACACAGCTGGACCCTTCGACTTGTTAAGCATACGGAACTGTATCATCGTCTTGTCGGCGACGATGCCCATCTGTCCGCCCAACGCGTCGATCTCGCGCACTATTTGGCCTTTGGCTATGCCTCCCACGGCTGGGTTACACGACATCGCGGCCATGAAACTCATGTTCATGGTGATGAGCAGAGTCTTGTTGCCGAGGTTCGCCGCCGCTGCCGCCGCCTCACATCCTGCGTGGCCTGCCCCGACCACTATCACGTCGTATTTTTCAAATATCATATTTCCGAGTGTTCCACGTGGAACATTTAATTTAACTAATTGATTTAGAATTCGTTATGTCGCATCGCAAGACATTTTTCCTCTTGTTCGCGCATCGTTTTCGCATCGGCGTCAGACTTGTCTTTGTAGCCTATCAGGTGCAGCACTCCATGTGCCAAAACCCTATGAAACTCGTCTTTGAAAGGCTTGCCCATCTGCTCGGCGTTGTCACGGATCCTGTCGATGCTGATGTAAAACTCGCCCGAGAGATACTCGCTGCAGTCGTTAAGCGGAAACGTCACGATGTCGGTGTAGAAATCGTGGTTCATGCGCTTCTGGTTGAACTCCAGGAGGTATTCGTCGCTACAGAACAGGTAGTACAGCTCGCCGATTTTCTTGCCGTACGATGCCACGAACTCCTCAATCCATTCTTTGGCGAGACGCTGGTTCAGCGCAGGCATGTCGATGTCGATGTTTTCGAATTTAATCATTTTTATTCAAAAAATATTTATTTATCTTTTCCTTGTAAAACGGTTGATACTCAATAGGATTAGTGCGCAAGAAGTCCTGCTGCTTCTTGATGCTTTCCTCATATCGCATCTCGTCGATGTTATGGGTCTTTTCAGGACCTTTGTACTCGTCCGACTTGCGTTTCTCCTCTTTTTCGCGTTCTTGCTGGGCGTTTTCGGCCTTCAGCATGCGCGACATGATATCTTTCTGCCGTTTGATAGTCTGATTCGTGATGCGTTTGTTTACAAGGTCTTCCTCGAGTTTCTCCATGTCTTTCATGATTTGGTTGATGCCGTCATCGCCGAGCATGCCGTTCTTTTTCATCTCATCCAGTATCTGCTGCATACCTTCACGGATGAGCTCCTGTTGTGCTGCCATACGTGCCAGTTCCTCGCTCATCTCGGGCATAGGTGTGCCGTCCTGCTGTTGCTGCTGTATCTGCTGTTGCAGCTTCTTCAACTGCTCTCCCAGCTGGTTCTGAAGGTCTTTCATGTCTTTCATCTGCTTCGGCTTGCCCTGCTGACCTTTCGACTTGCCCGGCTTCGAGCACGAGCTGCTGCTGGAGCCGTTCATCTGCGAATCCATCTCGTTGAGCGACTCGGCAAGCATCAGTGCGAGGTTGTTCATCGACATCATGGCGTTCTGCTGCTTGTGGGTGGCATTGGCGAAACGCAGTTCCAAAATGTCCTGCATCGCCGCCTCCGTCTGCTGGTCGATGACCTGTAACTCATTGAAAACGAAGTTTTTGATCATCACCTGACGGTTAGCCATCTTACGCAACGAGTCCTCCACCATGGCGAAGTTCTCCGATATCTCCTTCTGGCGTGATATCTTCTGCGACACTGTCGGGTCGTCCTTTTTCATGGTGCTGATCTCCTGCATAAGAGCCTCTTCGGCATGCGACGAGCGCACCACGTTTTCGAGCAGTATCCTCACCAGATAAGCGTCCTCGGCAAGCTGGTCCATGCCGCCGCCCATCATCATCGCCAACATGTTTTCCTGCATCTCCTTCATCTTGTTGCCAGCTTTCTGCTTCTGTTTCTTAGCACTCTCGTGTTCGCCTCCGTCTTCCGATTCCTCTGCATTCTCAAGGTCTTGCTGAATCTCTTCAAAGGCTTCCTCGTCTTTGTTGATGTCGAACGGGTCGCTCAAGCCTTGGTTTTGTTCCATGATGGAATCAAGCTGCTGCTCCATCTTAATGAATTGATTTTCAGCGTCTTGCGCAGAGATGGAGTCGGTGTTGTTTATGAGCTCGTCGGCGAGTTTCTGCATCTCATCCATGAGCTGGTTCATGTCTTTCTCGACCTTCAGCTGCTCCAGAAGCGAGAGGTTACGGTCCATCATCTTCTGCAGCGACTCGTTGTTTTTCTTGAGGTCTTTCATGATCTCCTGCATGCGCTCGCGCGGCATCTCATTGAGCAGCTGCTCAATCTCATCCATCAGCTTCTTTATCTTGTCTGGGATGACCTCGTCAAACAGCTTGTTGATCTCCTCCTGTTTCTTTATCAGCTCCTCCGACGAAAGCTCGTTTTCCTTAATAAAATCTGACAGTTCCTTCTGCTCCTCCTGAATCTTGTTCCACTCTTCCTGAATCTCTTTCTCCTTCTCAAGCAGCTCTTTCATCTTCTCTTTGTCGCTCCAGTCGAGCTCTTTTTTCGACATCAGGTCGCGCAACATGTCTTCGATGTCCTTACGGAGATTCTCAAGCTCATCGGAACGCTGGTTGAGGTTGTTAAGTATCTCATTTTCAGCCGAATCGGCAATGGAATCGAGCTGTTCGGTCGTTGGAAGCATAAGATAAAACACCTCCGAACGTCTCGACTTCGGTCCGTTGATGCCGTCGTTGTCAAAAATCTCGAAATAAGCCTTTATCTCATCGCCACGATAGAGCGTAAGTGTATCAATATCAATGCTATAGTAGAATGAAGTACGAATGTTTTTCTTGTCGATAGGGATGTTTTTCACAAACGACTGGTTAGGCTTTCCATCCACCTCGAAATGGTATAAAAGTTTGGTGAAACCGTAGTCGTCGGCTATCAGACCTGAATAATAGGTCTGTTTTGCGAAATCCTCGTGGAAATTCTGCACCTGGATGTCAGGATAGGCGTCAGGGACGACCTCGATGGTGAATGGAATCGGGTCGGTTGCGTTCCAATTGTTAAATAACTTAACATTAAATTTTGTGGATTTTAATGCAATTATTTTGTAAACGTAATTTATTGATATTGAATCATTTATCAAAATGGAATCGACATCGCGGGTGTGGAACGTGAATTCCACCTCGGTGCCCTGTGGCACTATGATGCGTGTTTTGCCGCTGAGGGTCTCGCTCTTACGGTTGATATATCTCGGGAATGTCAGCTGTGCCTCGTAATACAGCATGGTGGGGTTGGGGCGCACTGTGAGTGTTATCGTCGGGCTCTTGTAGTCGCCGCCCTCAACGAAGAATGTCTCGTTTTGGTTCACGTTTTTGAAAACGAAACGGAAGTCGTTGGTGTTCATACGGTTCATCATCCTCACGCCAGTATTGCTGCGGATGTAGAATGCATCGGGAATCTTCTCGCCAGTGACGTGTATGCTGAATTCGGCATCTTTGCCTTGCGACACCTCTATTTCGGTATCCGAGAGCTGCACTTCGAACGGCAGAGGCTTCGAAAAATCCTGCGAATAGTTGATGATACGTTGTGCAGGCTTCTTGGAGAAGTTGGGAATGAATATTAAAGCAACACTTAAAACAACGAATGCTATTCCGAAGAATTTCAGATATTTATAGTTCTCTTTCAGGTTGACCGCATCGGAGAAATTGATGGGTTTCAGATGCTCCGTTCGCTGCTCAATAGTCGCGATAAGCAATTGATTGTCAATATTTTGCGAAAGCTCGTTCGAAAGTTGCAGCGTGTTGAGCAGCTTGTCGCTGATTTCCGGGAAGAATCGTCCGATGATGACAGCTGCTTTCTCGTCCGACATCTTTTTGCGGAAGCGGATGAGGTTGATTATCGGAAGGGCAAAATAAAATATAAATACAAAAATCGTGCCAAAAACGAATAACAGAAGCAGAAGTAGTCGTCCTTTTTGCGGAAGCCATGAGAAGTATTCTATTCCGTTGATAATCAAAAACAAAGCAATCATCAGGATGGTTCCCATCAACACTCCTTGAATAAGCCTGTTGAGGTAAAACTTCCTGATGAAGCGCTCGATTTTTGTTATAAGGATACTATTTCTCACCCATCCCAACGATTTTTATTCCTTTTTATTTATGTCAGGCATCAGTCGCTGCACTATTTTCCGGTCGTGGAAGAAACGTCCTGCTATGACACGTACCACGGTGTATGACGGGATGGCGACCAGCATGCCGATTATGCCTCCCAGGGTGCCTGCGATGAGCATCACTATGAAGATTTCAAGTGCAGAGGCCTGGATGCTGGTGGAGTAGATGATAGGCTGCAACACGAAGTTGTCGACGAGCTGCACGGCCAGCATTACACCGACGATGATGAGGCCGAAGACCCAGATGTTGACGTCAAGACCCATGCCGGTGCCGTATTTGAGAAGCATGCACAGCAACGCGCCGAGCACATAACCGATGATAGGTCCGACATACGGCAGGATATTCAAGACTCCGGCGATGAAAGCGATACCAAGCGCATAGATGGCGTGTACACGTCCGACGACCCACAAGCCAAGGAAGTCCATGAGGGCGACAGCCAACATCTCGAGGAGAAGGCCAACGAAATAACGCGAAAGAAGATGTTCGATGTCCATGATGGCCTCGGTGACAGAGTCCTCATGACGGTCAGGGACGAGGGCGGCGACGATCTTCGAGAACAGCTTCTCGTCTTGCACGAAGAAGAACGAGATGAACACCATCGAGAAAAGTCCGACCATCACGCCGACTATCACCGAGCCTACCGAACCGAGCAGACTTGTCACAGAGAAGTTCGACATGAGTTCCTTCAGGTTGGCCATAAGCATGCTCATGCAGTCGAAATCCTCGCCAAGACTTGGGAAGATGCTTATAATGGTGCGGTTGATGTCATCGCGGAAGTTTCCGTCGTACTTTTCGTAACTGCTGAACAGCGACGCGTCGTTGACGATGTCGGTAATCACAGGAATTATCTGGATGACTATCAGCAGAAGCAATGAAAGCACGATGATTATTGACAATATCGACAGCAGCCAGTTCGGACCGCTCTTTCCTTTGATTTTAATCTTCTGCATCAGGTGTTTGAGAGGCTGGCTGAGCAGCGACAGCACGCAGGCCAGCAAAATATATATAATCACACTGCTGAAATACCAGCATACCGCGCCTACAATGGCCAAAACACCAATAAAAATGATGTATCTCGCCAATTTTTCGATGTAAGTTTGTCTTTCCATAATCACCTCGCAAAATTAAGAAAAATTTTAAAACAGACCTACTAATACCCTAAAAATTACATCCTGTCAAAAAAAAGTATTATTTTTGCAAAAATTTTTGAAAAATGAAAGAAGTACGTGTACGTTTTGCTCCAAGTCCGACGGGACCGCTGCATATCGGCGGCGTGAGAACCGCTTTGTATAACTATCTTTTCGCCAAGAAAAACGGCGGAAAAATGCTGCTCCGCATTGAAGATACCGACCAGACCCGCTTTGTGCCGGGCGCCGAGGATTACATCATAAAGTCGCTCGACTGGTGCGGCATCAAGTTCGACGAGAGCGACATCGTGGGCGGCCCTTACGGTCCGTACAAACAGAGCAACCGCAAACATCTATACAAACAATACAGTGACGAGCTCATCGCGAAAGGCCATGCTTATTATGCCTTCGACACAGCCGAGGAACTCGACAACCTGAGAAAAGAGGCCGAGGCACAAAAGAAGACCTTCATCTATAACGCAGAGACTCGTCAGGAGCTGCGTAACTCATTGACAATGACCAAAGAAGACGTCGACAAGCTGCTTGCTGACGGCACTCCTTACACCGTGCGTTTCATGATGCCTGAAAACCACGTGGTCGAGATGCACGACATCATACGTGGCGACATCAAGGTGAACACCAACACTTTGGACGACAAGGTGCTGTTCAAGTCGGACGGCATGCCCACATACCACCTCGCCAACATCGTCGACGACCATTTGATGAAGATCACTCACGTCATCCGCGGTGAGGAATGGCTGCCTTCGATGCCACTGCATGTGCTTCTGTATCAGGCTTTTGGATGGGAGGCACCGGAGTTTGCACACCTTCCACTGCTGCTCAAGCCAGACGGCAACGGCAAGCTCAGCAAACGTGATGGCGATAGACTGGGATTCCCAGTGTTCCCAATGCAATGGGAGAACCCGGAGACTCATGAGATCTCGTCGGGATACAAACAGTCGGGATACTACCCGGAGGCATTCATCAACATGCTGGCTTTGCTTGGCTGGAACCCTGGCACAGAACAGGAGATCTTCTCGATGGACGAGCTCATCCAGGCGTTCTCGTTCGACCACTGTAGCAAATCGGGAGCACGTTTCAATGTTGAGAAAGCGAAATGGTTTAACCATGAATACTTGATGCGCCGCTCACCAGAGGAAGTGGGCAAGGAGTATCAGGAATGGCTCAAGACAGAGAAAAACATCGACGCTGACCTGGATTACGTTATCAAGGTGGCGGCATTGGTGAAAGACCGTGTCAATTTCGTGAAGGAGATGTGGGATCAGAGCTTCTTCTTCTTTGAGGAGCCTACCACCTACGACGAGGTGACGGTGAAGAAACGCTGGAAAGAGAACTCGGCCGACCTTATGCGCCAGGCTTCGGAAGTGATAAAAAACATTGACGATTTCAGCGCTGAGAACATCGACAAGGTTTTGAACGAATGGATCACGAAGAACGAGCTCGGCATGGGTCCTGTGATGAACGGATTGCGCTTGATGCTCGTCGGCGCCGGCAAAGGCCCGCATATCCATGAGATTCTGGCACTTATCGGTAAGGATGAGGCGTTGAAAAGAATTGAAAAAGGAATTAAAAATTTAGCCATTAGCTGATAGCCATTAGCCATTAGAATTGGACAACCAAAACTAATGGCTAATGACTAATGGCTAATACCTAATAACTATGGCAATCATTTCAATAGAAAAGATGGAATTCTACGCCTATCATGGCTGCTTCGAGGAGGAGCGCAAGATTGGCACGTGGTTCAACGTGGACTTGAGCATGGAGGTCGAAACCTCGAAGGCGGAAGAGTCTGATAATCTTGAAGATACAGTCAATTATCAAGAGGTTTACGCTGTGGTTAAAAAAGAGATGATGGTTTCATCCAACCTGCTTGAAAACGTTGCCCGACGCATTTTGAAAGCCATCCTGAAAGAGTTTCCTTCTGTCTCCTACGCTTGGGTGAAGGTCAAGAAAATGAACCCGCCACTTGGTGGAAAAATGGATAGTGTTAGTGTTGAATTAGAATTGTAGAGACGGATCGTCATCCGTCTCTTTTTTTGGTGCCCTTCGGGCAGAAATCGAACAAAATCAATTAAAAAATCGAACAAAATGTTCTACGAAGAAAGTTTTGAAAGATTTTTAAAAAGATTTTGAAAGATTTCTCGCCGTAGGCGACAATAAATAAAAAAATATTCATATTTTTGCAACGATATTTGGTGCCGATGAGGCTCAATAGGGAATCGGGTGGAAGTCCCGGACAGTTCCCGCTGCTGTAAGCTCTTAACGCTTGTCACTATGCCACTGATAATCAATGGATTTCGGGAAGGCGGCAAGAATCAGGGAGTAAGTCAGAAGACCTGCCAGATGTCGTAAACAAAGCTTTCGGGATAAAAGCTGGATTTCCCTTTTTAAAGTTTTTTAGAAAGGTACCAACATTTTTCCACGAGGTTTTGAGGTAATTAAATAATTATAAACCTTAAAAATCTTAAATTATGGTTAAAAAATTTACTCTTTTCCTCCTTTTAGGAATCTTCGGTCTTTCGACCAACCTGTTCGCACAGCAAGATGCGACAATCGACCCTGCTGACATCCGTTTTTGGATTGGCGAAGGCGATAATGAAGCTGTTTTCATTGCCAACTGGGCAGAACCTGACACCGCTTTGGCATGGGGTTACCGTTTTGATGCTGAGACAGTGACATTGAAAACCATCATGGACGACATCGCAGCAGCTGACTATCGTTTCAGATATGATGCCAATGGCAGCTGGCTCAACGACATGTTTTACAACGACGGCGTGCTCAATTTGAGTCTTACACAGCCGATGTGGGTCTCGTTTTTGATCAATGGCGTCACATCATTGGATACATACGATGTGGCAGAAGTTGCCAACGGCCAATACGTGAAACTGGGCGACACATTCTGTGGCACCTTGATTGACCCTGAGAATTATATCTATGTCTGGGAAAAAGAAGTGGCAGCCGTTTATCCGTTGGCCGAAGAGGCTAAGATTGACCCATCGGAGATCATTTACTGGATTGGCGAAGGCGAGAACGAAGTTGTTTTCTGCGTTAACTGGAACGAGCCTGACATCGCTTTGGCATGGGGCTTCCGCTATGAAGGTGAGTACACAGTGGAGACAATGATGAACAGTATTGAAAATGCAGACGGTCGTTTCACTTATGAAACAGGTGATTGGGGTGTTACTAATATCATTTTTAATGAGGGTGATGTACATTACTCTCTCGTTGGCCCATATTGGTTGTACAATATCAATGGTTCAATGGCAATGCTTGGCTTCGACCAGCAGCCTATCCATAACGGCGATTTCATCAAATGGGGCGATGTTTCATGTGCTACCGAAATCGCTCCTTGGTCATACGTCTGGACAACACCGGTTCAGCCTGTGACAGCTTACAACGATGTTGAAGAGGTTGAGGCTATGAACATGACAGTGTATCCTAACCCGGCGACAGACTATATCATGGTAAACGCACAGAGTTTCACAACTGTCGAGATCTTCGACATGACAGGTCGCTGCGTTTTGACATCAGTTGAGAACAAGGTTGACGTGAGAAGCTTGGAGACAGGCGTTTACTTCGTACGCGTCAACGGTAATACGACCAAATTGGTTGTGAAATGAGAAAGCTTTTATTGATATTGATGGCGATGGTGCCGATGGCTATGTGGGCGCAGTTTGCTCCTGCACAAGACCAGCCTGGCACCACTGCCATGCATGCCGACTCATCGGCGTTTGTGGCTTGGGCTACAGGCTGCGTCGCCGAGCCGGGACCGATGAACATCACCAACCCGAGTGCTGGCGTGGCTGGTGCCGGTTGGCCGGCATCAAACGCCATAGGCTCTCCACAAGGAACAATGGGTGTGACATGCCTTGGCGACGGCGGACAAGCCACTTTGACATTCGCTTCGCCTATCTGTAACAGAGAAGGTCCTGATTTCGCTGTGTTTGAGAACGGTTTCGCCAACGCCGGCAACCCTGATTTATGGTTTCTCGAACTGGGTTTCGTGGAGGTGAGTTCTGACGGAGAGAACTTCTTCCGTTTCCCGGCTATAAGCATGGTGCAGACAGAGACACAAGTCGACGGTTTTGGCTGTATCAACCCGGCACAGATACACAATCTGGCAAGTAAATACGGCGCAATGTACGGCACACCGTTCGAATTGGATGAGGTTCCTGATGACCCGCTTCTTGACAAGAACAGCATCACACACGTGCGTATCGTGGATGTAGTGGGCTGCATACAAAACGGTTACTGCACATACGACTCACAAGGAAATATCGTCAACGACCCATGGCCGACACCGTTTGCTTCATGCGGTATGGACCTCGACGCTGTTGGCGTGATTCACGATCTGGAACATTTCCCTGGACAAACCGATGAACCGCCATACGTAGCAAATCCTGTCGATGACGTGGTTTTCGATGAGTTCCCGCAAACCATCGAAATCAATCTCGATGGAGTGGTTACCGACCCTGACGACCCGGATGAGAACATCGCTTACAGAATCTCTTCAAATACAAATACTGACGAGCTTACTGCATCATTAGACGGCAAAGTTCTTGTTTTGACACGTCTTTCAAGAGAAGAAGGCGAGGCAATCATAACCATACGCGCTACATCCAACGGTAAAAGCGTTAGTTTTGACATAAATGTCAGAATGAATTACGTGATTGACGGAATGGGTGAGAATGTCATTGTTGATTTGGCTATCTATCCTAATCCGGCACACGATTTCGTAACTGTTGGAACGCCTCATACCTCGTCTGTACAGATTTTCAACGCTGTCGGACAATTGGTTTTGACAACAGAAGAAAATGTAATCAATGTGAGCGAATTACCACAAGGTATTTATTTCGTTCGTGTTGATAATATCACCAAACGTTTGATAATCAAATAATTATGAAAAAGATTTGTCCTCGTTGCGGAAAAGAATTCGAATGCGTGCACTCAATTAATTGTTGGTGTGTAACCATCAAATTAAGCGACCGCGCGAAGGCGTTTTTAAAAGAGAATTATCAGGATTGTCTATGCAAGGATTGCCTTGCGGAGATTAACGTTTGAAAGGACAAGAAACATAATTGCAATTATTGCAATGATTATTTGATGTAGAGACACACTGCTGTGTGTCTCTACATTTTTTACAACAATTATTACCTTTCCGTAAGGAAATTATTGCTACTACCACGAGGGCGAGTACAATTGTCAGGGTTATGATTGTCGCTATATTCATATCACTGCGCTTGCGATTAAATATACGATTAACGCTGCCACCCAAGCCACAACGCATTGGAACGCGATGATGACGAACATCCATTTTGTGCCCAGTTCGCGACGTATGGCGGCTATAGCAGCCACGCAAGGGGTGTAGAGCAGGCAGAACACCAGCATCGAGATTGACGTCGCAATGGTGAAGAGAGGCATGGCATCGAGCACCTCGAGGGTAGCCACCACGCTCTCCTTAGCCATGAAACCGCTGACGAGGGCTGTCACAATCTGCCACTCGCCGAGGCCTATAGGCTTGAAGATAGGTGCTATCCAGCCTGCAATCATAGCGAGGATGCTGCCTTCGCCGTTTTCAACCATATTGAAATGGAAATCGAAGGTTTGGAGGAACCAGATTACCAACGAGGCCAGGAAAATGACTGTGAAAGCACGCTGGATGAAGTCTTTGGTCTTATCCCACAGCAAATGAGCCACGTTTTTAGTGCCAGGCAATCTGTAGTTTGGCAGCTCCATCACAAAAGGAGCCACGTCGCCCTTGGTCTTGGAGAATAATGCCACGATGAGACCTACTGCAATGCCGAACAGATACAGGCAAATAAGCACTAATCCGCCATGATGCGGGAAGAAATAGTCGGTGAAGAAGGCGTAGATCGGTATCTTTGCCGAGCAGCTCATGAAAGGCGTGAGCAAAATCGTGCGCCAGCGGTCGTGAGTGGAGTGCAGCGTGCGTGATGCCATCACCGCAGGCACTGTGCATCCGAAACCGATGAGCAACGGCACTATGGAATGTCCGGTGAGACCTAGTTTTCTCAAGAAACTGTCGCTGACGAAAGCCACACGTGCCATGTAGCCGCTGTCTTCGAGCAGACTCAGGAAGAAGAACAGCAGTATGATGATTGGCACGAAGCTCAAGACCGAGCCGACGCCTCCGAAGATACCGTCAACCACCAGTGACTGCACAGCGGGCGAGACGTTCCAGCCTGCCAAAGCGCCTCCGACGACACCAGCGAGCCAGTTGATGCCTTCGTCGAGCCAGTCTTGCAGCGGCGCACCGAGCACGTCGATAGATAAATAGATTATTCCTATCATCACCAATACAAAAATCGGGATGGCGGTCCATTTGCCGGTGAGTATCTTGTCGATACGGCGGCTGTGTTGGTATTCTTTGCTTTCGTGAGGTTTCACTACTGTTTTCGAGCACAGTCGTTTGATGAAGGTAAAGCGCATCTCTGCCATGGCTGCCGCACGGTCGAGCCCGCGTTCCTCTTCCATCTGAAGGATGAGGTGTTCGAGCGTCTCCTTCTCATTCTGAGAGAGTTGCAGAGCGTCGAGCACTATCTTGTCGCCTTCCACAAGCTTCGATGCGGCGAAACGTACCGGTATCTCGGCACGCTGCGCATGGTCCTCGATGAGGTGCATGATGCTATGCAGACAGCGGTGTACGGCGCCGTCGTGGTCGTCTTTGTCGCAGAAGTCCTGACGCACAGGCTCTTCCTGATATTTCGCCACGTGGATGGCGTGGTCGACGAGCTCGTTCACGCCCTCGTTTTTTGCTGCTGAGATAGGCACCACAGGCAAGCCCAGTATCTGTTCCATCTCGTTGACACGAATGGTGCCACCGTTGTGACGCACCTCGTCCATCATGTTGAGTGCCAGCACCATAGGCACGCCCAGCTCCATCAGCTGCATGGTGAGATAGAGGTTGCGTTCGATGTTGTTGGCATCCACAATGTTGATGATGGCCTTGGGCTTCTGCTGCATGATAAACTCACGCGACACAATCTCCTCATTTGTATATGGTGAGAGAGAATAGATTCCCGGCAGGTCGGTCACCTGTGTCTCCGGATGGCCTTTTATCACGCCGTCTTTGCGGTCGACGGTGACGCCTGGGAAGTTGCCCACATGCTGGTTTGAGCCCGTCAGCTGGTTGAAGAGCGTGGTCTTGCCGCAGTTTTGCTGTCCGGCGAGCGCAAATGTCAGCTTAGTGCCTTTCGGCAATGGGTTTTCGTGTGTCTTGTCATGATAAATGCCTTCCTCGCCGAGTCCGGGATGGGCGTTATGGTCGGGAAGTGAGGTGATATACAGCTTGTCGGTGTCGAAGTCGTCGTTTTCGGTTTCTTTGGCAGAGTCTTGTGGCTCCACTGCAATGAGTTTGGCGTCGGCTTTACGCAAAGTGAGCGAATATCCGTGAATCATCACCTCCATTGGGTCGCCGAGTGGAGCGTATTTCACAAGCTTGATGACGGCATCGGGAATCACGCCCATGTCGAGGAAATGCTGGCGTCGCGAGCCTTTGCCGCCTACGGCTTTCACCACCGCCGAACGACCTATTTCGAGTTTATCGAGTGTTGTCATTTAATATTTTTTCTTGCTGCAAAATTACAAAGAAAAAAGATTGGATAGCATCCCTATTAATGGGGATTTTTAGCTGTTGACAAATTGATGACAAAACCATTATAAAAAAAGCTAACCCGTTGAGGATTAGCATTTTCAGAGGTACCAGACGTACCACGCAATTTGAATAAGAATGAATAGGGGAGGGACAAAAATTTTCGTTTTTGTCCCCCGAGTCATATTTGTTTGTATCTTTGCATATAGAATAAGATAGGAGAGATAGGGTCATGCAAAAAACATACATTCAATCGGCAAATTCGGCAAACATAGTGGTACTAAGGTATTTCTCTGCACGGTCGGGAAAGACTACTACGATGTTTCCCTTTTCAATGCGTGAAGCGGTGCGGATAGCGGCAAGCATAGCCGCACCGCTGCTCATACCGGCAAATATGCCTTCCTCTCGAATTATACGGCGAGCCATATCAATGGCTTCTTCACTTTCAATCATCTCTTGCGCGTCAATGAGGCTGGGGTCGTAAATTGCAGGAACTATTGCTTCTTCCATGTTTTTGAGACCTTGGATATAATGACCTCTGACAGGGTGAGCACAAATGACCCGCAATGCAGGATTCATATGACGTAAAAATCTGGTGAGACCCATAAGGGTGCCCGATGTGCCAATGGCACCAACAAGGTAGTCGATGCACCCTTCTGTCTGCTGCCAAATTTCAATTGCGGTGTTCTTATAATGTGCCATATAATTGACATCATTTCTAAACTGGTCGGGCATATAATATTTGTCAGGATTCTCGGCCACGCGACGATGAGCCTCGCGAATGGCACCATCGGTGCCTAATTCGGCAGGAGTGAGAATGACCTTACCGCCATAGGAGCGTATAATCTTGCGTCGCTCAATGGAGACAGCCTCGCTCATGACAATCTCCACCTGATATCCCTTGACGATACCGACAATGGCGAGACTTATCCCTGTGTTCCCGGAAGTCGGCTCAATGATAGTTTTACCAAGAGTTAGCAGTCCGTCACGCTCAGCCTGTTCCACCATGGCGACAGCTATCCTATCTTTTATACTACCCGTGGGGTTGAACCCTTCAAGCTTGGCGTAGATATTTACATTAGGATTGGTGTTGAGTTTGTTGATGCGAACCATTGGCGTATTGCCAATGGTATCTAGAATGGAATTCCCAATCATAATATTACTTTAAAACTTTCGCTGCATTTCTAGTGCCATCGGTATATGTTGTCACTTCGATGACCAAGCCCTGTGGATGTTGTACTTCCTGACCTGCCAGACTATAATAGCGGACGTTGGCAACGGTTTTATTGCTGAAAATTTCATCAACTGAATCTTCGCCAAGATAAACGATGTCGGAAACGTTGGTCTCACCACCCATAGTGTAGACTACCTGAATGCCGATTCGAGAAGTGAATAATGGATTGTCGCCCATGTTGGTGCGATAGAAAAACACCTTGTTTTCCCAGAAATCCATACCGTTGCTCCACAGCCAATACGGGACTTCTGTCATATCTTCGGAGATGTCGAGCCAGTAGGTCTCAGCATCGAAAGTGAACAGCTGGTCGTCATCAGTATAGATTCTGTAACTGACATTGTGCATGTCCAAAGCGTTGCCATTGATATCTGTTGATGGAAGCGTGAAGGTAAAGTAGCTATCGCCGTCCTCGTTGCCGCTGTCATGCCAGTCGTCGGCTGTCGGATTGGCTGGAACAGCAGGTTCAAAAGGACTGCCACCGATGCCGATAGGCTCACCTGCGTTCAAGACTGTCTCGCAAGCAAGAATGAAAACATCATCGTCATACGAGGCACACATACCAATTGTATTGTAAAAGAATGGAAAATCAGCCCCGACTTCACCGACAGCACCGAGCAAATAAAGGTTGTTGTCACGAAGCTGGAATTGGATGCTCTCGACATTGCTATAGATAGTGTCGCCCAAGGCATAATCTCTTTCATAAATATAGGTCTCACCCCACATCAACATCTCGCCGTAATTGTCGTAAGGATACCATGACAGATATTGTCCGGTTGGAACGGTGATGATACCTGTTGTGGCATCGTAGCTGCCATATACCCAGGTGTCGTTCAGGTGACAATAATAAAGAGGATTCTGGATGTATGCCATATCTCCGTTGGTGACAACATTGATTTCACCGTCGGTCATTCTTGCGGTCCATTGCAGATCCCAATATACATAATAGGTGTTTCGTGTGAAAGAATGAAATTCCCCCTCAGGTGTTTCAGTGATGAGGTTAGGTGTTTGTGCAAATGCGCCCATGGCAAATGCCACTGCAAAGATGAATAATAAAGCTTTCTTCATGATTTAGATTTTTTGATGATACATTGATTAAGTTAATTCACGATGCAAAAGTAAATCAAAGAAGAAAACAAACAGTTTTTACAAGGCCGAACTATGTTCGTAAAGATAGATTCGAACGAACTTGATGCATATAATCCGATGGAGTCAAGCCGACATTCTGTTTGAATACGGTCGAAAAAGCCGAGCGTGACTTAAATCCCACGCTTTGACCGACAGCCTCAATGGTGAGATTTCCATATTGGTCAGGGTCGTTGAAGCGGCGACAAGCCTCCTTGATACGATATTCGTTGAGCAAGCCGTTGAAGTTGGTCTTATATCGCTGGTTGATGACTTCCGACACGTTGTTTCGTTTGTCGCCGACCAGCTCAGCCAAGCGCGGCAGCGAGAAATCGGGTGAATAAATCTCCTCATTGGTCTCCATGACGATGAACACCCGTTGCATCAGGTCGCTCATCTTGTCTTCATCCATTGTATGATTTCTCTCGATAAGTTCACGTTTGACTTCATCGGCACGGATCATCTCCAGGGATTTTGCGTAAAGCTGTCGGTTTTGCTCCTGAACCTTGCGATAATTGATGAAAAGCAGCACCAGCAATAACAGTAATATGACCGAGAAAACGATGACACCCATTAGCATCCGGCTCCTCATCTTTTCGCGATAAGCCATCTCGCGCACCTCCTCGTTTTTCTGGTTCAGCTGAAACAGAAACTGAGCTTCGTTGGCACTGCTCAACCTCTGGTGTGTCAGCATCTCCACCTCGCTTTCCAAGAAGAGCGTACGATATCGTTCGGCCATCTCTTCGTCATTCATAAACTGGTAAAAACCGTTCAGATTCTTATAAACATCGAGCAAATGCAATTTAAGATTAGAATTTATCGCCAGTGCTTCGTTGGCTTTGAGAGCGGCGAGGACTTTCTCATGTTCCTCCATCTCACCGTAGCAAAGGAAGAGGAAGTCGTTTGCTATGATACTGCTCAATGCCTGTTGCCTCTGATTGTCATGCTCCTGAGCAATGTCCAACAAGCGATTGAAACATACTACTGCGCTGTCGGGATGCTGCTCGTGCATAGCTTGAATGCCTTCGGCGAGACAACGGGCATATTTGAAATGCGTCGTCATCTCAGGCGGATACAGGCTTTTGATGGTATCTAACTCTGTTTGAATCAAATCCTCCCTGCCTTCAAAAGTGGTTCGCATCGCTAAATTAATAAAAGATGTATAGAGGGCATGCCATTGTTCTTGCTCCAACGCCATCGCAAAAGCCTGCTTCTGCATCGCGACCACCTCCATGTCGAAATCCTCGCTGTTCTCGTAAAAGCCCGTCAATTCCCTGATGTTCGCATTGTTGTTGATGATGAAAGGCATATACTCGTAGCTATGGTGCTTCTCCGCCAACTCCTGAGCGCGAAGATTGTATGAAACGGCTTTGGTGTAGTCGTAGAAATCCTGCATATAAAGCCATGCGATATGGGTCATGGCTTCGATGGCGTGCTCGATATCATCAGGGTTTTGATGTCCTTGATAATAACGGTTGGCGACAATAGAGAAGCAAACCAGAGCGCTGTCGGGCATTATAACATCATTGCGATAATACTCACCTCTCTGCATAAGCTGTTCACTGGACAATTTGTCCCAATGGCCATACAATGAAATACTCTCATTGTTTTGAGCAAAAGCTTGCAAACACAAGAGGCATGACAGCAAAACGAGAATTCTTCTGAGACGTAATATCATAATTTTCCTAATGGATTAATAGATATGCAAAAATAGATAATTATTGGTCTCGCCGAATTGTGAGTTCGGCACATAGCCGTCATTGACAATACATAAGCCAATGACAAGGCTAAAAACACTAATCTTTTCATTTAATAACGGTTAATTTTCTGCTTTTTCAAGAGCGCAAAAATACATCTTTTTTATAATTTTTCAGCCATGAAAAAAGAAAAAAAATTTCAGCATTATAGAGTATTTTTTCATAACTTTGCATCACCATTTAAAATTATGAAAAAATGAAAAAACTTGCAGAAAATCCTTTGTTTGTATTCTTTAGCGGATTGATTCTAACCGCTGTGGTTTATTTTGTCTCAATTTTTATGGGACATCACTGGCAGCTGAACTCAAGCATTGTCGAAGATTCGGTCCTGAATCATGGCACGATGCTGATTTTGTCGGTTCTGCTGATTTTAGCTTTCAAAAAACAGGTTAATTATCGCATCGCGATGCCGAAAGTAAACCAGATACTAAAGCCGATACTGTTCGGAATCCTTTGCGCTGTGGTGATAAACGTGGTCATGAACATCATCTCTGTCATTGTCACCGGCTCGATACAGACTCATCCTTTGATGAAAAACACTACGTTTTTGAAAAATTTCCTGTCAGTCTTTATCCTTGCCAGCATAGGGGAGGAGTTCCTTTTCAGAGGATTCTTCCAAAACTACCTGAAGCCGCTCAGCGCTCGGGGATTTAAGATTTTCAAAAGAAGAATAAGCTTGCCGGTGTTGATAAGCGCCCTGACTTTCAGTGCAGCACACTTGGTGCTTCTCGCCTCAGGTGTCGATACGATGTTTATCATCCGAATCCTCGTCTTTACCTTTGTTTTGGGCTTAATCGCCGGCTATTATCAGGAAAAGCACGACAACCACATCTTCGCCATCCTCGTTCACATGGCAGGAAACTTAATGGGACTGGTTTCAGTAATAATGATGACAATGAGTTTTAATGCGCAGAACAAACCTGCTGGCGAGACATTCGACCTTACAAAACATGGTGCGCATTATGTATTCACCGCCAGCATCAACGGCACAGCTGACGCCACTATCCTTGTGGAATCAGGCATCCCGGCTCTTCTTGCTGACTCGGCATACGTTTTCAATAATGGGATTTTTTCAGATTTGACTCTGACACCGACCAGCGGTAAGGAGAAAATAGACCTTGGCGGACGCGTCTATAAGATCACACACAAGGCCAACGGAACGGTGCGGATAGGTAAAAGCACATCTTTTAATGGCGATGTCTTTGTCTTGTCGAATTACGATTACGGAAATTACGAGATGGCGGTGCCGGTGATGTATCTGCATAACGACCTCGACAGAGGCAGCCGTATCGTCAACCTCAACCTTGGTAACCAACGGATGCAGATGCTAAGTAGAAAAGCGCTCATCACTAAAAAAGCAAGTTATTCGAAAAGCACGATGCCGTGTTTGACTTTGACCAGTCGGTGGTTTACACAAAATGATAAGAGTTTTTTCATATAGTCAGAAAGTGGATTTCGTTGATATCAAATCATTAGAAAAATCAATATATTGTAATAATTTGATTTAAATATTTTATATCTTTGTGGTCTGAATGCTTATTATTCAATTATTAACCTTTAAATCTTAAATAATATGAAAAAAATCTTTACAGTTTTAACGCTGATGCTTGTCATGGCATCATTCAGTTCAAATGCCCAACAAAAGGATGAGGCTTGGTTGGAATACGATAACGGCGTCTTTATGACCGATATCGGACTTATGACAGGCGATCCTATCTACTGGGGTAACATGTTCACACCTAGCCAGTTGGCTGATTTTGACGGCTATCAATTGATAAAAGTCAAGATTTGGGACCACACCCCATATAACGGTTATCTGATTATCTATCAAGATAATAGCGAGACAGGTCCTGCTGAAATGGTTTACATGCAGCAATACAGTGTCGAAGGAACAAACGATTGGACAGAGATTGAACTCAACACTCCTGTCGTTTTGGATGTGACAAAGAACCTTTGGATTACCTTTAACAACTCTGACGGCGAATTTACCATCCCGGCGGCCGACGATTGTGGCGATGCTAACAGCCGTTGGATCTCGGAAGACGGTCGCGAATGGGCAGATGCTTCAACTGTGGGTATGCCTCCTTTCACTTGGCTGATTCGTGGTTTGATTTCAAACGAAGGATTATCGGTTATTGAACTTGGTGCAGGGAATGCTATGGTTCATCCTAATCCGGCAACAAACGTCCTCAATGTTTCAGCAAATAATATGCTGAATGTCAGAATCTTCGATATGACCGGCAGAGAAGTCAGCCGTCATGAAGCTATGGCCAACGAGGTCGCTATTGATATTGCAGGATATCAGTCGGGCTTGTATCTTGTTCGTATTGAAACAGAAGCAGGTGTCATCGTTAAGAAAGTCACAATTCAATAATCAACAAGATGAAAAAGTGCTTTTTACTTATATTTCCATTGTTATTTGCAATGGTTTTACAAGGCCAAAATAGGGCTCTGTTGCTTAGCGAGTCGTTTAACGGAAACAACATCCCTTCAGGCTGGACCATTGCCGGCATGGGACAAAACAGCTGGTCGATCAGCCAGACACGTAATGCCGGTGGCGAGAAAAATGAGTTGATGCTTCAACACAACCCGACCTTTGTCGGGATAAGCCGTTTTGTTTCGCCAGCCGTTGACCTTACGGGCAAAAACAATGTCGTTGTCTCTTTCAAACACTATCTCGACAACTATTCAGGTTCGCATACCATTGGCATCGCCACGACATCCGACGGAGGTGCCACTTGGAATGACGCATGGTCGGAAACATATAATGTAGACGGCAGGTATGAAGTCAGACAGATTGTCGAGACTTCCGACATCGGACAAGCCAACGTGCAGTTTGCCATCTATTACAGCGGCAACTCATTGAACATCGATTATTGGTATTTTGATGATATTGTGATATACAATCTCGAAAACACCGATGGTGATTTAGATGCAATAGAAGTGCCTGATCTGGTGACTGTTGGCTACAATTCTGTGGCTTTCAAACTTCTCAACAAGGGAAGCAATGTCATCACATCATTTGAGGCATCATATCAGTTTGAAGGTCAAGATTTGGTCACCCAGACCTTCACGACCAACATGGAGCCACTTGAAGCTAAAACCTTCACCTTCGCCACCCCGACTTTCCTTGAAGCCGATAACTATCTGCTGACTGTCAGTCTGTCGAAAGTCAACGGAGCAGCTGATGACGACCCGGATAACAACGTGCTTACGAAGAATGTTTCAGTGAACATCAGCCTGACGGAGCGCATTCCAATGATTGAGCATTTCTCGGCTTCGACATGCGTACCCTGTGTCAATGTCAACAATCTGATGCTTCAGCTCACGCAAAATAACCCTGGCAAGTTCACCTACACTAAATATCCGGAGCAATTTCCTGGTAGCGGCGACCCTTATTATTATTCGGAGGTGGGTGTGAGAGACAATTATTATGATGTTTCTTGGGTGCCATACGTCCTGCTTGATGGCGTGCTTCAAGACGGCGCCTTGACACAAGAGGCTTTCGATGCCGAACTTGCAAAGCAGTCGCTGGCTGAAATCAGAGGCGCTTTCGATGTCGATGGTAACCACATCATCGTCTCGGTTGATCTGATGGCCTATGCCAAACTTGAAAACATCGTTGCGTATGTTACGGTGAACGAAAAGACCACCACTGGGAATGTGGGCACCAACGGCGAGACCTCGTTCCATCACATTCTCATGAAGATGTTGCCTAACGCCAACGGAAACACCATCACCATAAATGCGGGCGAATATGAGCATCTGGATTTCGATGTCGACCTCTCTTCAACACATGTCGAAGAGATGAGCGACCTCGAAGTGGCGGTGTGGCTGCAAAAATACAGCACTAAAGAGGTGTATAACAGCCATTATCTGTATGAGTACACGACACATCCTTATCCAGTTGGAGATTTGCAGCTTACAGCAAACGGAAACATGATAACCGCCACATGGGGAGCTCCCGCTTCGGGCAACCCGACGGGTTATGACGTGTTTGTCAATGGCGAACTAGTCGTCGAAAACAATCCAGCCTTAACATATACCTTCAATTCGACTACAAATGATTACAATGTCGTTGAAGTCCGTGCCGTCTATGCGGGTGCGAAGACCTCGGTGAAGGCTGTCGCAGGTTTGTTTGTTCCACAGTCAGTAAGCGAACAAGTCGCTCCAGCATTCAAGTTGTATCCAAACCCATCAGATAATATTGTGTTTGTCACCTCTGATGTTAACTTGCAAGCTATCAGACTTTACGACATCGCAGGTCGTCAGGTTCATAACATCACACTCAGTGGCACTACTGCTGAATTGGATGTCAGAGATTTAGATGGAGGCATCTATTTCATACAAGCCATTTATTCAGATGGAAACACCTCGACTCAAAAACTGGTTGTGACGCATTAACGAAAGAAGACTAATTAGTCAGAATTAATCATATCGGGGGGCAAAATATCATTTTGCCCCCCGATTGGTACTCAATAACTTTTTACCGCTCCATCGAAATATTGGAAAGCAGTAATAAATAAAAAACACCAACCCTTATCGAGTCAGCGTTTTTTTTGAGGTACCAGACGGAATCGAACCGCCGTAAAAGGTTTTGCAGACCTTCGCCTAGCCACTCGGCCATGATACCTTGTTTTCGGACTGCAAAAATACAACATTTTTCAATACATCAGCACTTTTTCGAAAATTTATTTTTTCCGGCTGTCGATCCATAGCCACAAACGCCACATCAGCCAGCCCCAGGCGAAGAAAAAAACATAGTAAACCCATTTCGGCGTCGTGGGCTTGTAAGCGTCCTCGTTGACGATTTCGGAGTACTGCTCCGTCGGGATGTCGGCATAATAATACGCACCCGCGCCGAAGTCGTAGCCTTCCACAAGGCCGAACCTGTTGGCCATGATCCAGCCTGCCAAAGCCAAGGTGACTACCACCACAACGATGGTAATCACCTTGAAAAATGTGTTATTTCTGCTCATTTATTTGAACATGTCGAGGTTCGGGACGTCGAACACCACGCCTGAGAGCAGGAACCACACCGCAAACAATGTGAGAGCGATGTTGAACAGCTGTCCGACGATGTACAGCCACAGCACCTTGCCACCCTGCATCTGCTTGAAGAGAGTCTTGAAGTTGGTGTCGAGTCCGATGCTGGTGAATGCGAGCACGAAAGCCCAGTTCTTATACTGGTCAAGCACTCCGTTGATGGCCTTCACCTCAGCGCCGCTGGTCAACGGCATGATGACGAACGATGCCACCAGTGATGCCACGAAGAATCCGATGATGAACTTCGGGAAACGTGTCCAGATCTCGCCTGCGCCCACGCTCTTGTCGCCAGTCTTGTCGACCTTCAAGGCGAAGAATACCGCGACGAAGAAGGCGATGAAACCGATGAGAATGTTTTGGATCATCTTCACCAACGATGCCACCTGCTCGGCTTCCGGTCCCAATGCGTTACCAGCCAAAACCACAGCACCTGTCGAGTCGACGGTGCCTCCGATGAGCGCGCCGCCCATCAGCTGGTTCATGCCTGCCCAACGGATGATCATAGGCTCAAACACCATCATCAGAATGGTGAAAATGATAGAGATTGAAATTGCCAAAGAGAGGTCTTCTTTCTTTGCCTTTGCAGCGGCTCCTGTGGCAATGGCGGCAGATGTTCCGCATACCGAAGTGGCCGATGCCAAAGTGATTACCAACGGTTTGTTGCCGATCTTCAACACTTTGGTGCCAAACCACCACATGAAGATGATGACGATAGGTGTCACAATCCAAGCGATGCCGAGACCGTAACCGGCAAATTTATAGATGTTGCTGAACAACACCGAAAATCCCATGATGACCAAGCCGGTCTTGATGTAAAACTCAGTGCGTATTGCTGGTTTCAGCCATTCGGGAGTGCCTACAGTGTTTGATATCAACAGGCCGATGAGCAATGCCCAGAATGCCCATTCGAGGTACATCTTGAGGGTGAATTCGGCGCTTATCATCCTGACAAGGATACAGATGACAAACAAAACAAGGTAAGCAGGGATGAACTTGCTGAGTTTCTCGCCCTGCAACTTGATGCCGATGCCGAACAAGATGCCCGTCACCAGGAAGGTGCGCAGCAGCTTGATCCAGAAGATGCCGTTGCCGAACTGTGAGGCGAGCGATTTCTTTTCCTCGACGTTCTCCCACCAGTGCCAGGTGCCGAATTTCAAGGCCGAGAAGTCGAACCAGCCAGTCAGAACCGACACGCAGGCTATCGCGATGACGATGAAGCCGATCCACACCGCCAGCCAGTCTTCTTTTTTCAAAAGATCAGATTTTACCATAACTTTAATCTTTTAATTTAGAATTTATAATTTATCATCGCAACAATGCGGTGTGATTCTTTGCCAGCTTCAGGCTTGATATAGCTGTAATCAAGCTTCATGTTGAGGAACTTCCATGGCCAGTAGCTGATGCCGACGCTGTAGGTGTCCTTGGCACCCTTGTCGATGTCGGTGTCGCCGTTGAAACGGTCGTAACGCAACACTGGCATGAGGACTTGAGACTTCTCTTTGCCTAATTTGAAGTTGTATCCTGCCACGGCATAGAGACCGTTGCTGTTGTAGTTGCTGATGGTGTCGTTGACACCTGTTTCGCCTGCCACAAACTCTGAACGGATGATAAGTGACTCGTTTTTAAACTGGAGACCGCCGCTGTAACGGTTGCGAGCACCCTTGGTGTCGTTATTGGTGTTGAGGAACTCTCCGTTATAGATGGAACCGGTGAGGGTGAGCTCCTTGAGCCACGGATGGAACTCGATGCGGCCCGCGATGTCCTTGCGATTGTTGTTGTCAACCACGTTGGTGCCGTTGCCGTTGAACACGCCGACAGCATACTCCAAGAGATGGAAGCCCTTGCCGTTGGTCTCCACCTTGAAGAGCTTGCCCGATGCCATGACACCGATGTCACGACCGAGTTTGCCAACACCGCAAACATCGTTGTATCCCACAAGCTTGGTTATGACCTCTCCATAGTCGTAAAACTCAAGGTTGACAGGGTTCATGGCTGTCTCCATCGTGAACGGAGTCTTAAATTGACCCGCCTGAATTGCAAAAGCGTCACAGAAAGTGTATTTTAAATATGCGTCGACAAGCATTGGAGAATTGAGGAAGTCTCCCTGAATCTTGTACGACAACTTTTCGGTGAGATTGCCGTCAATCGACATACGTACACGGCGCATCCTGAATGTGTTAGTCGTGAGGTCGAAGTCACTGTTGAAATTAGCCTCATACATGCCCTGGACAAATCCTGAAATCTTCGGAGTCCTGTCAACTTTCTCTTGTGCAAAAGCTAACACGCTGACAAACAGCATAATAGCCAGCAATGTAAATCTTGTTTTTCTCATGTTTTAAAGATTTTGTTAATAATTCTTTTCGTTTTCGGTGCAAAAATACAAAAAAAGTAAAAGCTTTTACTATTTTTAAAAAAAATTTCCCCCGTAGGAGAATTTTCCATGAAAAACCTATTAAAATCTATAGTTTAAAATTGCTACGATATGATGATCTTCCTCGCTGTTACTCCAATTTATATATTGATAGTCGAGCTTAAAATTAAATTGTGGTATCGGTAAATAATATATACCGGCGGTATAATAGTTTACGGCATCTTCATTAAAAGCTGTACCTGCACCAACGCGGTCGTAACGCAATACAGGCATGATTTTCTGTTTGCCTTTGCAGATTTTGAACCAATATCCGGCCACTGCGTAAAAACTGTAGTTTTTCACATGAGATGGATATTGAATCTCTTTTCCTGTTTCAGCACCGATATATTCCGAGCGGATGACTAATCTGTCGTTTTTGAACTGAGCACCAATACTCCAACGGTTGAACACACCTTTATTAATAGTGTCGCAATAATAGTTGCCGTTACGAATGGAACCTGATAATGTCAGACTTTTTATCGGATGGAAATCCAGACGGCCGACGAAAATCTTATTATTGTTGTTGTCAATATTATTTATGCCGTTGCCGTTAAAGATACCGGCTTTATATTCAATGACATTGTTTGCCAGTTTTCCGCTTGCCATCACACCTATATCGCAACCGAGAGCACCGAGGGGGGAGATATAGCTGAATTCATATCCCACAAGCTCTTTGATGGCTGAGCCATAGTCGAAAATCTCGCAGCCGAATGCCGGGTTCAGATCGTTTTCGATGGTGAAAGGCGTCTTGAACTGTCCTGCCTGTATAGCAAAGGCATCGCAGAAATCATATTTGACGATTGCGTTTACCAGCATGGGTTGCCTCACGAAATCGCCGCTTATCATCCAAGTGAGTTTCTCAGTCAGATTACCCGAAAGACTCAGGCAAACACGATGGAAACGAAACGAGTCGTTCATCAGTTTGAAATCATTGTCGAAGTTCGCATCGAAACGAAACTGTGCGAAGCCGGAGACCTTCGGAATCCAGTCGTTCTTTTTCTCTTGTGCGAAAGCTAATACGCTGATACACAGCATAATGACCACTAATGAAAATTTTGTTTTTTTCATTCTTTAATTATCTTGTTAAGAATACATTTCGTTTTCGGCGACAAAAATACAAAAAATTGTAGAGACGTCATACTATGGCGTCTCTACTAACGTCTAAAGACTAAGGACTAAAGACTAAAGTCTAATAATTCTCAGCCTTAATCTGGAAATATGCCTGCGGATGGTTGCATACAGGGCAAATTTGCGGGGCCTTCTTGCCAATCACGATGTGACCGCAGTTGGCGCACTGCCACACCATGTCGCCATCGCGTGAGAAGACGATGCCGTCCTCTATGTTTTTCAACAATTTGCGATAACGCTCCTCGTGTTCTTTCTCAATTTTCGCCACCATCTCGAACAATGCTGCGATTTTGGTGAAACCTTCCTCGCGGGCGGTCTTGGCCATACCGGCGTACATGTCGGTCCACTCGTAGTTTTCGCCTTCAGCGGCGTCTTTCAAGTTGGTCATTGTATCCGGCACCTCGCCTTCGTGTAAGAGCTTGAACCAGATTTTGGCGTGCTCTCTTTCGTTGTTAGCCGTCTCTTCAAAGATGTCGGCAATCTGATTGTAACCTTCCTTACGCGCCTTTGATGCGTAGTAGGTGTATTTGTTTCTTGCCTGCGATTCGCCTGCAAATGCTGCCATCAAATTGGCTTCTGTTTTCGAACCTTTCAATTCCATGTTATTATATTTTAAAATGTTAATAATTCTAATAGCTAATGGCTAATGGCTAATGGCTAATATTTTATTCCGACAACACCAAAATCACATTATCCTTCACTTCACAAACCCCTCCCTTGATGTCGAAATACTGCAACTTGCCATCGGTGCCTTCCATTTTTATGCGACCTGTACCTAGGGCTGCTATCATAGGGGCGTGGTTGTGCAGAATCTCGAACAAACCGTCGCTACCCGGCAGCTGCACCAGGTTGGCCTCGCCGCTGAAAATCTTCTTTTCGGGTGATGTTATTTCCAACAACATGGCTTACTCCTTGTTTTCCTCCAACATCTTCTTACCTTTCTCTATGGCTTCCTCAATGGTGCCGACATAGTTGAATGCCGACTCCGGGTACTGGTCGACCTCACCGTCCATAATCATGTTGAATCCCTTGATGGTATCTTCAATCTTGACGGTGACGCCCTTCATGCCCGTAAACTGTTCGGCCACTGCGAACGGCTGTGACAGGAAGCGCTGCACACGGCGTGCGCGTTGCACTATGAGCTTGTCTTCCTCCGACAACTCGTCCATACCGAGAATGGCGATGATGTCTTGCAATTCCTTATATCTCTGAAGAATGCTCTTCACTCTCTGGGCGGTTTTGTAATGCTCTTCGCCTACGATGTCCGGAGAGAGAACACGCGATGTTGAGTCGAGAGGGTCGACGGCAGGGTAGATACCCAGCTCGGCAATCTTACGGCTCAACACTGTGGTGGCATCCAAGTGTGCGAAGGTTGTGGCCGGTGCCGGGTCGGTAAGGTCGTCGGCAGGCACATACACAGCTTGCACTGAGGTGATGGATCCGCTCTTGGTTGAGGTGATACGTTCCTGCATCAAACCCATTTCCGAAGCCAGAGTAGGCTGGTAACCCACGGCCGAAGGCATACGTCCCAGCAGAGCTGACACCTCAGAACCGGCCTGAGTGAAACGGAAGATGTTGTCGATGAAGAACATGATGTCACGGCCGGCTGTCTCGCCGTCGCCGTCACGGAAATATTCTGCCATGGTAAGTCCCGACAAGGCGACGCGGGCTCTTGCTCCTGGTGGCTCGTTCATCTGACCGAACACCAGGGTGGCCTGCGAATTGCCGAGTTCTTCGTAGTCAACCTTGTCCAGAGGCCAGTTGCCTTTGGCCATCTCTTCCTGGAACTCCTTACCGTATTTGATAACGCCAGAGCCTATCATATCGCGGAGAAGGTCGTTACCCTCACGTGTGCGCTCGCCCACGCCGGCAAACACTGTCATGCCCGAATACAGCTTGGCGATGTTGTTGATCAACTCCATGATGAGCACTGTCTTGCCCACGCCGGCGCCGCCGAACAGACCGATCTTACCGCCCTTTGCGTAAGGCTCGATAAGGTCGATGACCTTGATTCCAGTGAACAGAATCTCCTGTTTTGTTGAGAGGTTTTCAAATTTTGGAGGGTCGCGGTGAATGCTGTTGCGTTTCTTCGACTCAACAGTTTTCAGGCCGTCGATGCTGTCACCTATGACGTTGAACAGACGTCCTTTCACCTGATCGCCGGTAGGCATGGTAATAGGATGTCCGAGGCTGCGCACCTCCATGCCGCGGCGCAGGCCGTCGGTGGAATCCATGGCGATGGTACGCATAGTGTTTTCACCAATGTCCTGTTGTACCTCGGTGATGAGTTTGTCGCCGTTAGGACGTGTGATTTCAAGGGCGTCCAAAAGGTTCGGCAGGTGCTTTTCATCTTCAAAAACTACGTCGATGACAGGTCCGATGATCTGTACTATACGACCTTTAATTTCTTTCTCCATTATCTTGTTTACCTCCTATAATTTTCTCAAAATTCTTGATAAAACTCCACTGGAAGATTATCAAATAAACTATTCCTATCGTTATAGCGCTGTCGGCTATGTTGAACACCGGGCTGAAAAATATCTCTCCACCCAGCATAGGTACCCATTCCGGGAAGGTGAACAGCGGAAAATACAGCATGTCGACCACTCTTCCCTGCATAAATCCGGCATAGTCGAATATCAATCCGTAGAACATGCCGTCAATTATGTTTCCCAAAGCTCCCGCTATAATCAGCGAGATGCCGAACAACGGCCCGAATTTCACGCCTTTCTTCACCAGTTTGAAGAGCAGCCAGAAAAGGAATACCACAGCCACAATGCGGAACAGACTCAAGAAAAGCTTGCCCCAGCAGGCTCCGGAAATCTCCCAGCCGAAGGCCATGCCGTTATTCTCGATGAACAGAATGTAAAACCACTTCCCGAATACCGGGATAGCCTCTCCGATTGCCATGGTTGTCTTGACGAGTATCTTCGATACCTGGTCAAGCAAAAGTATCAGAAATATGACAATCAGAGGCTTTTTCATTTCTTCTTGTTCTGATTCATCTTAGCCTCCACGCTGAGTGTGGCGTGAGGTACGGCGCGCAGACGCTCCTTAGGAATAAGCTTGCCTGTCACGCGGCAGATACCGTATGTCTTGTTCTCGATGCGGATAAGGGCGTTCTCCAAGTTCTGGATGTACTTGGCCTGACGCACCGCCAATGCGCTGTTTTCCTCTTTTGACAACACTGCGGCACCTTCTTCCAAAATCTTGAAGGTAGGGGCGGTGTCGTCGGAATTGTCTCCGTTGGCTATATTTTCCTGCAATAAGGCCAAATCCTTGCGGGCCTGGGCCAGACGCTCGTTGATCAAAGCCTTGAATTCCTCCAGTTCCTCGTCAGAGTATCTGGTTTTCTCTGTATTGTTAACTTCCATACTCATAATATTTAGTTCTTTCTTATTGCAATCTTGGCGCTGACCTTATCAACCAGCTCCTGTGCCTCCACATTGTCGAGCTTGTCGACCATCTCGAGTGTGGCGAGAGTCTCGGAGCAGATGTATTCTCCGAAACGCTCCACCGGCTTCATGATGTCAGCGTTCTTTTCAATGCTGAGGACTATTTTGTCGGTCACCTCAAGGCCGCTTTCCTTACGCATGTTCTGCACGCGGTTGATGATTTCACGTGCCAGACCTTCCTCAAACAGCTCTTGGGTGATGGTGATGTCGAGGGCAACTGTCATGTTGTCCTGGGTGGTCACTGTCCAGCCCGGGATGTCTTCGGTGGTGATGAGGGCGTCTTCAAGTATGAGGTTGACTTCCTGTCCGTCTACTGTGATGTTGGCTCCGCCGTTCTTCTCGAAGTTGCGGATGTCCTCCTGGCTCATGCCGTTGAAGTACTTGGTGAGCTGACCCATCAGCTTGGCGTAGCGGGTCTTCAGAGAGGCGAAGTTAGGTCTGACCTTCTTCACCAGAATGTTGAGCTCGCCTGTGAGGTATTCCACCTGCTTCACGTTCACTTCCGAAAGAATGAGGCCTTCCACCTTCTCAAGCTGCTGCTTCATCTCGTCGCTGAGCACCGGAATCATTATTCTTGACAATGGCTGACGCACGCGGATGTTGGCTTTCTTTCTGAGTGAAAGCACCATAGATGCCACCAGCTGTGCCATCTCCATGCGCTCCTCGAGTTTCTTGTCGATGAATTTTTCGTTTACCTTCGGGAACTTGGTCAGATGCACCGATTCAGCGCTGTCGCGATGTGTCACTGCGTTGAGGTCGCGGTAAAGCTGATCGCTGAAGAACGGAGCTATAGGCGAGATGAGGCGTGCCAGGGTGTCGAGGCAGGTGTACAGTGTCTGATAGGCCGAGGTCTTGTCGTCAGAGCCGTTGCTCTTCCAGAAACGGCGGCGTGACAGACGTACGTACCAGTTGCTCAGGTGGGCGTCCACAAAATTGCCTATGGCGCGGCCAGCCTTGGTCGGCTCGTAGCTTTCGTAGTCTTTTTCAACCTCAATGATGAGAGAGTTGAGCTCTGAGAGTATCCATCTGTCTATCTCAGGACGTTTCTCGAATGCTATGTCGGCTTCCTTGTACTCGAATCCGTCGATGTTGGCGTAGAGGGCGAAGAAAGCGTAGGTGTTGTACAGTGTTCCGAAGAACTTGCGGCGCACGTCGTCCACTCCTTCCTCGTCAAATTTCAGGTTGTCCCAAGGCTGAGAGTTGGTCATCATGTACCATCTCACAGCGTCGGCACCGTACTTGGTGATGGCTCCGAACGGGTCGACGGCATTACCCAAGCGTTTTGACATCTTGTTGCCGTTTTTGTCGAGCACCAGACCGTTTGAAATGACGTTCTTGTATGCCACCGAGTCGAAGCACATGGTTGCTATGGCGTGCAGGGTGAAGAACCAACCGCGTGTCTGGTCGACGCCTTCGGCTATGAAGTCGGCCGGGAAGGTCTTGTCGTTCAGCTGTCCTGGCTTACCCATGTAGTGAATCTGGGCGTAAGGCATTGCGCCAGAATCGAACCACACGTCGATGAGGTCCGGTTCACGGAACATCTTCTTGCCGCTTGCCGAGCACAGAACCACTCCGTCTATGTAAGGACGGTGCAGGTCGAACTTGGTGTAATCGTCCGATTTGTACGGATTGTTCTTCATGAAGCCTGCCTTGACAGATTTCTCGATTTCTTCTCTGAGTTCAGCCACGCTGCCTATGCAGATTTCCTCGTTTCCGTCTTCTGTGCGCCAGATTGGGAGAGGGGTGCCCCAGTAACGTGAACGTGAGAGGTTCCAGTCGACCAGGTTCTCGAGCCAGTTGCCGAAACGTCCGCTGCCGGTTGCCTCAGGCTTCCAGTTGATGGTCTTGTTGAGCTCAATCATACGGTCTTTCAGAGCGGTGGTCTTGATGAACCAGCTGTCGAGAGGGTAGTAGAGTACAGGTTTGTCGGTACGCCAGCAGTGAGGGTAGTTGTGGGTGTGCTTCTCACTCTTGAAGAGCTTGCCCTGTTCCTTCAGCATGATGACGATTTCGACATCCAATGAAATATCTTTGTCTGTCTTGGTCGGGTCGTAGGCGTTCTTTACGAACTTGCCTGCGTATTTTGCATATTCCTTAGCGTCGACATGTGTCTTAACCCATTCAGGGTCAAGGTCTTCGAGAAGGAAGAACTTACCGGTCTTGTCGACCATAGGCTGAGCCTTGCCGTCCTTGTCGATGAGGTGCAGTGGCGGGATGTTGGTCTGCTTGGCCACGCGGTTATCGTCGGCACCGAAGGTAGGAGCGATGTGGACTATGCCGGTACCGTCCTCTGTTGTGACGTAATCGCCAGGGATCACACGGAATCCGTCGCCGTCAGGTTTCACCCATGGGATGAGAGGCTCGTAGTCGAGGCCTGCGAGGTCCTTGCCCTTGCAGGTGCCCAGAACTTCGTAAGGAAGCTTCTTGTCGCCTACTTTCCAGTCTTCGAACTTCGGTTTTTCTTCTTCTGACGGGAAGAAAGATGCCATCAACGGCTTTCCGATGATGATGTAAATCTGCTCGCCATTGTTCGGGTTGACTGTCTTGACGAGGTTGTATTCTATGCCAGGACCCACTGCCAATGCTGTGTTTGACGGCAAGGTCCAAGGTGTTGTGGTCCAAGCCACAATCTGTACGTCGTGGAAGTTCACATCGACGCCGAATGGCAGCTTGTCGAACTTACGCTGGTTGGCTTTCAAGCGGAACATAGCCACGCAGGTGAGATCTTTCACGTCGCGGTAGCAGCCGGGCATGTTCAACTCGTGCGAGCTGAGGCCTGTGCCGGCGGCCGGTGAATATGGCTGTATGGTGTAGCCCTTGTAGAGCAGCCCCTTGTTGTAAAGGTCTTTCAGCAGGAACCACAAAGTCTCAATATATTCGTTGGTGAAGGTGATGTAAGGGTTGTTGAGGTCGACCCAGTAGCCCATCTGGCGTGTGAGTTCGTCCCAGCGGTCTTTATATTTCATCACTTCCTCGCGGCAGGCGCGGTTGTAGTCGTCAACGCTGATTTTCTTGCCTATGTCTTCCTTGGTGATGCCGAGTTTCTTCTCAACGCCGAGCTCCACAGGCAGTCCGTGGGTGTCCCAGCCGGCCTTACGGCTCACATATTTGCCCTTCAAAGTCTGGAAACGGCAGAATGTATCCTTGATGGTACGGGCCATCACATGGTGTATGCCCGGCATGCCGTTGGCTGAAGGCGGACCTTCGTAAAACACGTAGGCTGTGCCGTTCTTGGTGTTTTCCAAACTCTTTCCAAAAACATTATTCTCTTCCCAATACTTACGGATCTCATCAGCCACTCCTGTGAGATTCAAAAATTTATATTCGCGATAAGCGTTTTTCATACAAAAAATATTTGTCCTAATAAACCGCAAAGATAAAAAAAACTTTTTAACTTTGCAGCAACATTCTACAATTTGAAATAAAAATTTTACGAATATGAAGGGCACTTATTCAATTGGAGTTGATATCGGCGGCACAAACACCGATATCGGACTGGTTCGCGATGACGGAAAAATCATCGATCGAGTCAATCTACACACTGACGATTACTGGGATGCGGAGCTGTATGTCAGGGACATGGCACATAAAATCACAGGATTGTTACAGAAAAACGAAGTCACCAAAATAGAGGGCATAGGCATAGGCGCTCCTAACGGCAATTACTACACAGGCAGCATAGACCAGGCCCCGAACCTGAACTTCAAGGGTCAGGTTAAGCTGGCCGAGATGATGAAGCAGTATATTGACGCCAAGGTCGTGGTTTCAAACGACGCCAACGCAGCCGCCTACGGCGAGATGATTTACGGCGGAGCCAAGGATCTGGACCATTTCATCACCTTCACCCTCGGCACAGGTGTGGGCAGCGGCATAGTCATCGACCGTAAGCTCATACTGGGCTCAACCAGTACCGCAGGCGAACTGGGCCATTCCATTATCATCATAGACGGAAGAGAGTGCGGATGCGGCAGAAAAGGCTGTCTGGAAACTTACACCTCGGCCCGTGGCATACGCCGCACTGCCCGCGAACTCATTGAGATGAGTCCGCTTTACGACGGAATTCTGAAAGACATTCCAGCCGAAAAGCTTTCGGCCAAGATGGTAGGCGACGCTGCCAATGCAGGCGACCCTATCGGCAGACAGACTTTCGAAAATGTGGGATATCTGCTCGGCATAGCCATGGCCAACGCAGTCACTTTCTCGGCTCCTCAGGCCATCTTCCTGATGGGAGGTCCTGTGCATGCCGGCGAAGTGCTGATGAAGCCTCTGCGCAAGTCGTTCGAGGAGCATCTGCTCAACATCTATAAAGGTACAGTGGATATAAGGGTTTCGGAGCTTGCCGACAACGAGGTGGCGATTTTAGGCGCCGCGGCCCTCTGCCAAATGTAAGGACGTTCGCTTACAGATATTGTATAGGCGAAAACGCGAAACAACCAGCCAGTGCGAAAAAAGTCACTGTCAAAAGTGACAATGCGAACACTGGCTTGTTGTTTTTGAAGTATTTCCTGACGATTAAAGCCATTATCGGTATAGATACCAGTGGTAGGGAAGGCACGAAAAGCCACACCGGATGATTCCTCTTGAAAGTGACTATCTTCCTTGCCTTTTTCAATTGCTGGGCGGTGATTTTTGTTTTTTTACTCCTGATCAATGTCTTCATGATAAAATCACAAAAGAAATAAGACACCACAAAACCTCCCATGGCTCCGCATGCCGTGATGGCAAAGGTGGTGCCAAACGAAAAGCCTGCGGCAAAGCCCATGGCAGGGGCGAAAAATGTCTTAATCATAGACACCAGGATGACAGAAAAAACTTTTAAAAACATCTCTACAAAACAATATTTTTAGTATTTTTGCAACCTCAAAACAAGCCACTTTAGCTCAGTTGGTAGAGCAACGCATTCGTAATGCGTAGGTCGTTGGTTCGAGTCCGACACGTGGCTCAACAGCAGCCGTGAGGCTGCTGTTTTTATTTATCCAAAATCTGATAAACCGAGTTGTTCGACTTGAATTCAGGCACTATAACTTTCATCTGTTTCACAATGTCGAAATCCTTGCATGTAGGCAGGATTTCAAGCAGTGTGGCTATCTCGGAGTCAACCTCCTCGGCAGTGTACTGGCGAACCTTCGCGCGCATGATTTTCGGGTGCTCGGTCGGGACAGTGTTCTCACGTGTGGCCAACAGCTCCTCGTAGAGCTTTTCACCTGGACGCAGACCGGTAATCTCGATCTGCACATCAGGCATGTGCGACAGTTTTATCATCTTGCTTGCCAAGTCGTAAATCTTGACCGGCTTGCCCATGTCGAACACAAAGATATCGTCGTCATCGCCTATGGCTCCGGCTTCAAGCACCAGGCTGCATGCCTCAGGAATGGTCATGAAGTAGCGGATGATGTTGCGGTCGGTGACTGTGAGAGGACCGCCGTGAGCCAGCTGTTTCTTGAACAGAGGGATAACCGAACCGTTTGAGCCCAGCACGTTGCCGAAACGGGTGGTCACAAACTTGGTGCTGCAGTGGCGGCTCTGGGTGTAGATCTCGGCTATGCGCTTGGTGGCACCCATCACGTTGGTAGGGTTGACAGCCTTGTCGGTGGATATCATCACAAATTTCTCCACCTTGTATTCTATAGCCAAATCGGCTATGAGTTTGGTGCCGAACACATTGACATACACAGCCTCGTACGGGAAACTCTCCATCAGAGGCACGTGTTTGTAAGCCGCTGCATGATAGATAATCTGAGGCTGGTATTTCTCGAACACCTCGCGCATCTTGTTGGCGTCCTTCACGTTGCCGACCACAAACTCCTTAGGCACGGCTATATGTTTGTATGGCTCCTCGTTGTTCAGCTCAAACTGCAGGTCGTACATGGGCGACTCGGCCTGGTCGAACATCACCAGGCATTTGGGGTTGTGATGCAGCACCTGACGGCAGATTTCGCTACCTATTGAGCCTGCGGCTCCGGTCACCATCACCACCTTGCCTTCCAGCTCGTGTTTGACGTTCTCCTTGCCCAAAACTATAGGCTCACGCTCCAGCAAATCTTCAATCTTGATATCCTCAATCTGATTGAAATTCAAATGATTGCCGCTAATCCACGAGTCGACGTGAGGCACCGACTTGACACTCACTCCAAGGTCGATTATTTTGTTGATTATCTCCTGGCGTTGAGTTATGCTCAAACTCGGCATGGCCAGAATAATCACATTGACTTCATACTTCTGAATGAATTCCCTGTTAAGAACCGCTTCAGGCTTGCGGATGAGCACTCCGTCTATGGACTTACCTATTTTCGAAGTCGAGTCGTCAACGAAAGAAACTATGGTGTATTGGGTTGAAGTGTCCTGATACAGAGCGTTTTGGGTGATAAGACCCGCGTCGCCTGCTCCGTAGATAATCGCATTGACATTGTTGGGGTGAGGACGGAAATACTCGTTATAGATACGACGAATCACCAGACGCCCCATGATAAGGAATATCAATGCGACAAGGCACATGATAAAGGTTGTCGAATACTTCATGAAGAAATCCTGAAGGAAACTTAGAGAAGCGATGTTATTGACTATGAATTTGCATATGAACAAGGCAATGAAAATCCACATTACGGAATAACTGATGCGCTCAATATCCTTGAAACCTGTATATCTGACCATGCCTTTGTAGGAGCCGGTCAAAAGGAATCCCAATAGGAAAAACACGGCCACAACAGATATTCTGCGGAAGAAATCGGGCAGGTTCAATCCTTCATAATCAGGATAATATCTGACCATAGGCACGCATATTAAGGCTGCTATAACCAGTAACATGTCAAAAATGAGCACATACACCCTTGACAATGAGCCTGAATTTCTTTTACCAAAAAACAATTTGGCAATTTTCATTAAAAGTATCTTCATAATGTGTCAGTTTAGTTCGTGTTTATTTCTGCCATTCCTTGATGAGCTGTTCGTCTTGCATCTTGCAGATGAGCAGACAGTTGTTGTCGTCCACAACTATATAATTGTCAAGCCCTTGCACTATCACTTTCTTCCTTCCGAACGAGCGCACTATGCAGTCCTTGCTGTCAACCATCTTCACGTTTTCACCTATGAGGGCGTTACCCTGAGCGTCGTATGGGATGTGGGTGTAGAGGCTGCCCCAGGTGCCTATGTCGCTCCATCCGAAGCTGGCCGGGAACACGTGCACATCCTTCGATTTCTCCATCACAGCGTAGTCTATGCTGATGTTTTCGCAGGTAGGGAAGAGCTCGTCAACCACAGCCTGTTCGTCGGCTTTGTAGAAATGAGGCTCTATCTTGTCGAACACTTTGGCCAGATCCGGCACCAGCTGGGCTATGGTCTTAACCACCATCTTCACATTCCAGATGAAGATGCCGGCATTCCAGTAATAACCGCCTTCGGCCAAGTATTTCTTTGCTGTCTCGAGGTTGGGTTTCTCCTTGAAAGCCTCCACTTTCTGGATTTTCTCCTTGGAGCTGGCGTCCACCGACTTGATGTAGCCGTAGCCTGTCTCGGGGCGTGTAGGCATCATGCCGAGGGTCACTATGACGTCGCGCTTAGCGGTATATTCCAATGAATCTTTAATCACTTCCTGGAAATGCGGCACGTCCAGCACCAGATGGTCGGCTGGCGAGAACACCAGGTTGGCGTCGGGATATTTTGCGTAAATCTTACGGCTCACATATTCGATACAAGGGGCTGTGTTGCGCATGATAGGCTCCATAAGTATCTGAGTCTCCGGCACTTGCGGCAACTGCTCCATCACTATGTCCTTGTATTTCTTGGATGTGACTATCCAAACATGGTCGGGGGCTATTATGCCTTTGAAACGCTCCACAGTGAGCTGTATCATGGTCTTGCCCACGCCCATCACATCAATAAACTGTTTCGGCTTCTCGGGGGTTGACATAGGCCAGAAACGCGACCCCACGCCGCCTGCCATTATAATAAGATGATTATTGTTGTTGCTTGTCATAATCTAAAAAATCTTTGTCAATTAAAGTCTTCCGTCTACTGTATTTCTGTCTAAAAATCCTTTCACGTCGTAAACAACGCCTTCCTTTTTCACCAACGACCTAACATCGAGCTTGCGGAACTCGTTATGTGATACCGCAAGTATCACCGCATCATATGGTTTTGATGCCGGAAGTGTGGAGTTGATGGCGATGCCGTACTCTTCCTTCACTTGCTCGGGGTTGGCCCAAGGGTCAAAAACTGTTATGTTATCTGTATATTCCTTTAATGTATGATAGATGTCGACCACCTTGGTGTTGCGTATGTCGGGGCAGTTTTCCTTGAAGGTGACACCCAGAATGAGTATGTTGGCGTCCTTCACCATCACACCTTTTTTGTTCATCAGCTTTATGGTCTGGTTGGCCACGTAGTTGCCCATGCTGTCGTTGAGACGGCGGGCAGCAGCCATCACTCTCGGAAACACTCCGTACACCTGGGCTTTCTGAATGAGGTAATACGGGTCGACGCTGATGCAGTGTCCGCCCACAAGGCCCGGGCTCAGCTTGATGAAGTTCCACTTGCTTGAGGCGGCCTCTATCACGTCGCGTGAGTCTATGCCCATGGCATTGAATATCTTGGCCAACTCGTTCATGAAAGCTATGTTGACGTCGCGCTGCGAGTTCTCGATGATTTTCGAGGCCTCGGCCACGCGGATCGAAGGAGCCTTGTGAGTGCCGTTCACCAGCACCGAGTTGTACAGATTGTCTACAAAATCGGCTATCCCGGGCGTTGAGCCTGAGGTAACCTTCTTGATTTTCTCCACCGTGTGCTCCTTGTCGCCCGGGTTGATGCGCTCAGGCGAGTAGCCGGCGTAGAAATCGACATTGTATTTGAGTCCGCTGACGCGTTCCACCACAGGTATGCATTCCTCCTCGGTGACGCCGGGGTAGACAGTGCTTTCGTAAATCACTACATCGCCCTTGCCTATCACTTTACCTACCGTTTCGGAAGCTCCCCAAAGAGGCTTCAGGTCGGGATGGTTGTTGGCGTCGACGGGGGTGGGCACCGCCACTATGTAAACGTTGCAATCCTTTATGTCGTCGAGGTTGGCGGTGCAGCGGAAACCGTTTTTGATAGCTTCCTGGAGCAAATCGTCGCCTACCTCAAGAGTAGAGTCGTGACCGCTCATCAAGGCGTCGACACGCTTGCTGTTCATGTCGTAGCCCACGGTGGGGTATTTGGTTGAGAACAGCCTCGCCAGAGGCAGTCCCACATAGCCTAATCCGATAACACAGATTTTAGTCTTCATTTTTAAAACATGTTTTTCCTTCACGATATGCTTTCTCCCAGTTCCAGGCGCTGAGCGTCATGTCGTCGAGGCTGCGCTCGGCCTTCCAGCCCAACTCTTTGTTGGTGTAGGTGGGGTCGGCCCAAATCTTGACGATGTCGCCGGCACGGCGGCCCACTATTTCATATTTCAGCTTGACGCCTGAAGTCCTTTCAAACGATTTTATGATGTCCAACACCGAATAACCGGTGCCTGTTCCCACGTTGAATATCTCGAACGGAGCCTTCATCTTGCCCTGAATCATGCGCTCCACGGCTTTCACATGGGCCTTGGCCAGGTCCATGATGTGGATGTAGTCGCGGATTGGCGTTCCGTCGGGGGTGTCGTAGTCGTTGCCGAACACTCTCAGGAAAGGACGTATGCCGTAAGCCGTCTGAGTGACGTAAGGCATGAGGTTGGCCGGCACTCCGAACGGCAGCTCGCCCAGCTTGGCGCTCTCGTGTGCCCCCACAGGGTTGAAGTAACGCAAGGCTATGGCGTTCAGTCCTTTATATGCCGTGATGCAGTCCTGCATAATCTCTTCGGCTATCTGCTTGGTGTTGCCGTAAGGGCATTCGGCCTTCTTGATAGGCGCTTTTTCCGATATCGGCAGATTCTCGGGATCCGGCTCGCCGTAAACGGTGCAGGAGGAGGAGAAAACCAAGTTTTCAACTCTGTATTTATTCATCGATTCGAGAATGTTCATCAACGAATCGAGATTGTTGCGATAGTATTTCAGAGGCTGTTCCACCGACTCGCCGACCGCCTTATGCGCCGCGAAGTGAATCGCGCCCTTAATGTCCTGATGGCGACGGAAAAAGTCGTCGACCTTCTGGCGGTCGGCGAGGTCGAACTGCTCGAACTCAGGACGCTTGCCCGTTATGGAGGCAATGGCGTCGAGAGCCTCTATCCTGGAATTGAACAGAGCGTCCACAATTATCACATCGTAGCCCTGCTGCTGCAGTTCCACTGTTGTGTGGGAACCGATGAATCCCGTGCCGCCTGTAACTAAAATCTTCATATTATCTCCATCCAAAAGGATGCTCACTTAATGCTAATTTCGCCAGCGGATGGTAATCTCCAACCAGTCCGATTGGCTTGGCGTTTCTAATCTCGTACACTATCTCTATGCAGTTTCTGGCTTCGGAAATCCTGAATCCTTCGCCTGCAAGTATCTTCTCGTAACTCTTGGTATGCAGCTCGGTAAAGCCTGCGCTGAACTCAAACTCCGACCCGTCTATGGTGATGGTGCGGAAGGTCTTCTTCTCGCCCTGCACCGCGTTTTCCGGCAGGGTGTCGGCGTTAATGCTCAGGAAGTAACGCACACGGGCTTTAGGCATCTCCAGATAGCCCGCCACACGGTCGTGAGTGGAGATATGCACCACGTTTTTCGTCACCGGACCGAATATCCACGACAGCATGTCGTAGAAGTGAATGCCGATGTTGGTGGCTATGCCTCCGCTCTTGTTCTCGTTGCCTTTCCAGGAAGTGTAATACCAGTTGCCTCTAGAAGTTATATATGTGAGGTCCACGTCATAAACCTTGTCTTTAGGACCTTCGTCAATTTTCTTTTTCAGGGCGACTATAGAGTCGTGCAGACGCAGCTGAAGTATGGTGTAGGCCTTATGTCCTGTCGACTGCTCCACCTTCTCCAAGGCGTCAATGTTCCAAGGGTTAAGCACCACCGGCTTCTCGCAGATGACGTCGGCGCCGAGGCGCAGCCCGTAGCGGGTGTGGGCGTCGTGCAGGTAGTTGGGTGTGCAAACCGTCACAAAATCTATATTGGTTCCGCGCTCTATGAGACGCGTGTTGTGTCTGTCAAAAAGTTCCTGTTCAGTGAAAAAAGCGGCATCAGGGAAATAACTGTCCATGATGCCCACCGAATCGCTTTTGTCGTAGGCCGAAACCATGTTGTTTCCCGTGTCTTTTATAGCTTTCAGATGCCTGGGCGCTATATATCCTCCAACACCGATAATCGCAAAATTCTTCATATATAAAAACTATTCCTTATTTGTCATTCCTAGCTTGTCGAGGGATCCTCCATTCAGCACGTACTCTCTTCCGCATTTACATTTTAAATCCGCTCCCAGTTTCTTGCCGCACTCACAAACCCATCCTATCTGTCTTGCCGGCACTCCGGCCATCAGGGCGTAGTCTGGCACATCGTGTGTGACCACGGCTCCGGCCGCTATCAGGGCGCTCTTTCCCACTGTGTGGCCGCACACCACCGTGCAGTTGGCCCCCAGCGAAGCCCCTTCCTTAATTAAAGTCTTTTCATAAACGCCGTGCACCGGGAAATGTGCCCTGGGTGTCACCACGTTGGTAAAAACGCAGCTCGGACCGCAGAACACGTTGTCCTCAATCTCCACGCCCTCATACACCGACACGTTGTTCTGTATCCTAACGCCGTTACCTATCTTTACATTGTTTCCTATATTGACATTTTGTCCGAGGGAGCAGTCCTTGCCTATAACCGCCCCTTTCTGGACATGGCAGAAATGCCAGATTTTGGTGCCGTCGCCCACGACGGCACCATCATCCACATAACTCGATTCGTGTTTGAAAAACATTATAAATTTGCTTTTTCAATGTCTTTGAAGTAGTTCACCGTACCCACTTTCAACTCGTCGGTGGCAGCGTCGTCGCAGACGATAATGCCCTTAGGGTGCATCTGCAGGGCGCTCACGGTGCAGAGGTGGCAAACGCCGCCTTCTATAGCCTGTGCAATTGCGCGGGCTTTGTTGTGACCGTTGGCCAGAATCATCACCTCGTTTGAATCCATCACTGTGCCCACGCCCACTGTCAAAGCGGTCTTCGGCACCTTGTTGATGTCGTTGTCGAAGAAACGTGAGTTGGCAATGATAGTGTCGGTGGTCAGCGATTTCACGCGAGTGCGTGAAGTCAGCGATGAGCCCGGCTCGTTGAAGGCGATGTGGCCGTCGGGGCCTATGCCGCCCATAAACAGGTGGATGCCGCCGTATTTCTTGATCTTGGCCTCGTAGCGTGCGCATTCAGCTTCGAGATCGTCGGCGTTTCCGTTGAGGATGTTCACATTTTCCTTCTTGATGTCGATGTGTTTGAAGAAGTTGTTCCACATGAATGAGTGGTAGCTTTCCGGATGATCTTCAGGAATTCTCACATATTCGTCCATGTTGAATGTCACGACATTTTTGAATGACACCTTGCCGGCCTTGTAAAGCTTTATGAGGGCTTTGTAAGTGCCGATCGGTGTCGAGCCTGTAGGAAGACCGAGTATGAACGGCTTCTTGGCTGTTGGTTTGAACTCGTTGATTCTGCGGACAATGTGGTTGGCTGCCCACTGTGACATCTTTTCGTATGTCGGTTCAATAATGACTCTCATCTTTTTATAGTTTTAATAGGTTTTTTACTTGATTAATTCTCTTGCGCTCTTGATGTATCCCATCATTTCTTCAGTCTCTTTCTTGATTTGTTTGACGAAGCTGTTGTCTTCGAGTTTTCCGTTGACGGCATCACGCTCTTCCAAGTTGCGGAATGTCGAGTTACGGATAGAGTTCTCGTAGTCTTTCTTTCTTGAGAGATATACCTGGTCGCAAACATATTGCAGCACTTTTTCGCCTCTGTTGAGAGCGTCGGCAAAGATTTCCTTTGTCAGAGAAGGGCACTTGTTGTAGATGAACCTCAAGGCCTGATAGCTGTGCAACAGTTTGTCCTTCTGGTACTTCTTCCACAATTCGTTGTAGCGTTTGTGGATGTCGTCCCAGCTGTCGAGTGTGCCGTCGCAGATGTCATCGATTATCTTTTCGAGGTCGTCGCCTGTAACCAGCTGTCCGCCCAAGTTGATCCATTCGCGCTGACGCACATTGGTCAGGTGTTTGCACATCTGATCAAAGCTTTCCTTCGGATGAATTTCAAGATAATAAACCAGATTTCTGATTGCATAGTAGATTATCATGTCCTCGTAAGAGTGATAAGCCTCGTATGGCTTCAAAATCACGACTTTACGATGCGATTTCTCCATATCCTCGCCCAAGACCTCCAGTTTCTTGACCACTTCCTTGTCGCCGTTGAGGAGCTTGTTGCCCAAATCTCGCAAATCGTAGTATTCCCTTTCGGTCGACTCGCCTTTCGAACGCAGGTAAGCCTTGGCGGTCCACACTTCCAGAAGCTTGCGGCCTGCTATCACTTCCTCCATGGTATCAGGTGCGAATGTCTCAAACTCAATGTTCTGAATCTTGCGTTTGCGCTTGTCGCGTTTCTGGTATTTGGAGGTGTTACGCGCAATGGCGTACATGTTGTACATCCACCAATAGGCCGGCATAACTTCCAGTCGGTCTTTTGCCACATTGTTGTTGACCAAGGCGAAAGGCAGTCTGATATTCATCTCGTTAGGGTAGTCGGCTTTTGAAAGCAGGGTGAATGAGGCAAACTGCGATGAGTGTTTCACGCTTGAGCAGAGACCCGGCCAGAAACCGCGCTTGGCCACTATCTCGCCGTCGGTTGCGCGGCTGTTGTGGTTGGAGCCCAAGGTGGCACCTGCTGCCATATTGCTCTGTCCCATCACGCAGGCGGCGATGAGGAATGAGTTGTTGTGATGCTGCTCGTGTGCCGGGAAAATGAGGTTGTTCAACACCTCGCAGCATGAAATTGTCGAGTTGTCGCCCAAGATAGAGTAGATGACACGGGCGCCGTATTTCAGGTTGCAGTTGTCGCCTATCACAAAGCGGGCGGCCACCACCGAATAGAAGATATGGCAGCCGTAGCCAACTATACCGTTGACCAGGATGACGCCTTCTCCCACCTGGGTGGGCTCTTCGTCCGAAGAGTTGATGGTGACGTTTTTCAGCTTGTTTGCACCTTTGATGTAGCAGCTTTTGCCTATCTTCACATCCTTGATAATCCAAGAGTTCTTGATGACGCAGCCCGAGTCGACAGTGCCGTAGTAGCCGCGGTGGCTGTCCATGACGCATTTGTTGGTGATTTCAAACAGACGGTCCTGCAGCTTGGTGATATCGGTGTACTTTGCCCACAAATATGCGTCGGCGGTAATCATGCCGTCGAAAGGCAGCACCTTGCGTCCTCCGCCTTCGTTCATAAGCTCAAGCCACACACGCACATCTTCCGGCTCGCCGTCTTTCAGAATGCCGTTGCCGAATTTGGAGTGGTTGGTGCATGAAATCTCGTGTATGTTGAACAGAATGCAGTGGTCACCAATGATATAGTTGGCCATGTAATGCACATCGTGAATGGCAGTGTAGTCGCCAATGTCGCATGAGATGATGCTGCTGCCGGTTATGCCGCAGGGCATCTTCAGATCGTGATACTGAAGCACCACGTTTTCCACCGCACCTATGCGCACCAGTCCGAAGAAGTGGTTGTTGCTGATGAGGGTGGGGTCGAACTTGTCGGTTACCAGGATGTCATCCCAACTGGTGGCGCGGTTGCTGTTTTTCACCAATATCTCGATTTCGGAAGCGTGCAGATGGCGCCAGCCTTTTGCAGGTTTCTTGACTTGTTGGTTCCTGAAAAAATATTCGTCCTTACCTTTGGGGAGGTACTTTTTCTCCACAAAGTTCTCGTATATATTTTTGTAGGGTATTAACGTTACTTTTTCCATTTTACTGATTTTTAAGGGTTAATTTATTGCTTTTCAATTACATAAATACCCCCCCCGTTCACGGCCAGGGTGTGACTACACGTGCAT
>Ga0265298_10000399_pt1 | contig 64981 bp, 48 predicted proteins | sample AusTroGonzalo_MG_3_FD_193486 | JGI IMG/M metagenome (GOLD analysis project Ga0265298, IMG submission 193486) | Bovine rumen microbial communities from tropical cattle in Woodstock, Queensland, Australia - Gonzalo_01 | ecosystem: Host-associated > Mammals > Digestive system > Stomach > Rumen ... | reverse complement strand
GCAGCATGACATTGACGAATACTTCTGCGTGATAGTTACTTGGGAATAGTGGACGGAGCACACGGTCCACCAGTCGTGATGTGAGGATTTCATTGTCTGAGGCTTTGCCTTCGCGCTTGGTGAATCCACCGGGGAAACGGCCTGCGGCACTGTACTGTTCGCGATAGTCTACCTGCAGCGGCATGAAATCTGTTCCGGGAACTGCATCTTTTGCGGCACAAACGGTGGCCAGGAGCACGGTGTTGTTCATCTTCAGCATGACGGCGCCGTCGGTCTGTTTTGCCACTTTCCCGGTTTCAATGGTGATGGTCCTTCCATCAGCCAGTTGAATGGTCTTTGTAATTACGTTCATCTTGTTTAAAACATCTAAAAAATATAAAAATAAGTGCGACCATAACGTCGTGGTCGCTAAAAATCGGCGCAAAGTTACACATTATATTATAAATAAACGAAGAAAGGGGCATATTTTACGTTTTTTTTTCTTATTTTTCTTCGTAATCTTCGTAATCTGTGTTTTTTTTACTACCTTTGCACCCGAAATTGTAAATCGTAAATAGTAGTTAAATAATGAATCATATTTTCAAGGTGGCCGCTGTCGTGCTGGCCGCAATGACAGCAGCCTCGTGCAGCAACAATAAGTTTAAAGTCGAGGGCCAGATAGCGAATGCCGGCGACTCAGTGCTCTATTTTGAGAATGTCGGCCTGGAGGGCATCCAGGTGCTTGACTCCGTGAAGCTCGGTTCCGACGGCAGCTTCGCCTTCAGAGGTGACCCCACTGAGGCTCCAGAGTTCTACCGTCTTCGCATCGTCGACCAGATTATCAACGTCTGCATCGACTCCACCGAGACCGTACAGGTGAAGGCTGAATATCCCGGCATGGCTTCCCACTATACCGTCAGTGGCTCCGACAACTGCGAGAAGATCCGTGAGCTCACGCTGAAGCAGATGGATCTCCAGGCGCGCGTCATCGCCTTGCAACAGCATACCGCCCTTGGTGTGAAAGTCATCGGCGACAGTATCCAGAGTCTGATCAGCGCCTATAAGGACGATGTGACCAAGAACTACATCTACAAGGAGCCGAACAAGGCTTATGCCTACTTCGCCCTCTTCCAGACCCTCGGCCAGTGGCTCATCTTCAATCCCCGTACCGAGAAGGACGACATCAGGGCCTTCGCTGCCGTCGCCACCAGCTGGGACACCTACTACCCCCATGCCGAGCGTGGTCAGAACCTGCATAACATTGCTATCGAGGGCATGAAAAACCAGCGCATCGTCGCCGCCCAGAATCAGGATCTCGAGGTCGATGCCAGCAAGGTCAACGAGGCTGGTGTGCTCGACATTGCCTTGCCCGACAACAAGGGGCAGATCCGACATCTCACCAACCTGAAAGGTCAGGTGGTGCTGCTCGACTTCCACGTCTTCGCCATGGAGGAGTCGCCCGCACGCATCCTTTCCCTCCGTGAGCTCTATAACAAGTACCACGCCCAGGGCTTGGAGATCTATCAGGTGAGCCTTGACCCCGATGAGCACTTTTGGAAGCAGCAGACTGAGGCCCTGCCGTGGGTCAGCGTCCGAGATGCCGATGGCGTCAACTCCCAGCGCGTGATGCTTTACAACGTCATGACCATTCCAGACTTCTTCCTCATCGACCGTGGCAACAACATTGTCTCTCGTGCCGCCAGTATCAAGGATCTCGAACAGGAAATCAAAAAATTGTTGTAGTATTTAGAAACGAATGTGAATAATATGAATAATCAACTCACGAATAATAACGAATAAATAATTTCATATTCGTGGATAAAATTATTCACATTATTCATATTCGTTTCCAATAATATCCAGCGGAAACGTTAAAAATTCTCAATTCTCAATTCTCAATTCTCAATTCTCAATTAAAAGAGTTACCTTTGCACCCGCAAAACGAAATTTGTCGGCATAGCTCAGCTGGTTAGAGTATCACCTTGACATGGTGGGGGTCCTTGGTCCGAATCCAAGTGTCGACACAAAGAATGGCAACCAAATGGTTGCCTCTTTTATTGGCACGGATTAAAAACTCTCTAACCACCCTTTTAGTTCGAAGACCATCTGGTAGTGATACTCGAAGCTCTCGCGGTATCCCCAGCCGTGTCCTCCCGTCGGATAGATATGTATCGATGCAGGCACATCGTGCTTGTACAGCTGCTCGTAATAAGAAAACCCGTTGGTCGCTAGCACCACCTTGTCGTCGTCCGACAGCGCGAGGAAGGCCCTGGGTGTTGTACGGTTTACCCGTAGGTCGCTGCTGTAGTCCGCTTCCAATTGTCGCGACTCTTTCTTCGAGTGGTCCGTCCCTAAGAAGTTATCGTGCGAGCCCTTGTGCGTGAACCCCGGATCCATCGTAATCACGGGATAGAATAATATCTGGAAGTTCGGTGCTGCCTCGCCAGTGGCGTGCGTAGCAATGGTTGAGGCCAAATGTCCGCCGGCCGAGAACCCCATGATACCCACCTGCGTACGGTCGATATGCCAGTTAGTGGCATTCCTGCGCACTGTCTTGATGGCCTGTTCGGCGTCCGAGACCGGCACCATCGGCTTTCCGTGCGGCATGCGGTACTTCAGCACGATGAATGCGATACCCTGGTTGTTGAAGAACGGAGCCCACTGGTGTCCCTCGTGGTTCATTGCCAAGTGCGAGTATCCGCCGCCCGGGCAGCACACCACCGCCCTGCCAGTCGCCTTCTTCGCGTCGGGCAGGTAGACGGTTATCTCCGCCCTGTCCTCCTTGTCCCTACTTGCAACCGTCGCCCCCTTGGGCCACAGATCCATCTTCATTCCCTTCTTATCCTGAGCCTGTACGGCAGTCATTGCCATCATCAGCAGCATGATTATTGCAATTTTTCTCATTGTCCTTTGCATTTTTTTCGGCCACAAAGGTAGCCATTATTCTTCAAACTTGCAAATTTTCCAAGATGAAACTAATGTTTACTGCCATAATAACCTTTGTTTTGAATATACAATTGTTGTAAGTTTAATGCCTTTCTATAAAGGAAAGCCGGGCCATTTGCCCGGCTTTCCTTTAGTTTGTAAGTTTGTTAGATGCGACTTAGAAGTTGTAGTACACACCGAAGGAACAGTTGTTACTAAAGTCAACACCGAATCTGGTAGAGCTGCCGCCACCGCCCTTCGGACTGAAGGTATCGAAGCCAACGTATCCTAAGTGCGTTACGAACGTGATATGGTCTGTCAGAGTAACGGCAACACCAGGCTCGACACCCAATCCGAACCTGGTTCCCTGATCAACGACGCTGGCAAAACGAATACCGCCGTCGAAGAAAACGGTCACTGGATCCCATGTGAAGGCCGAGTATCTGGCATAGGGCCTGATGATGAACTCCTCTGTCAGATCGACACGGGTGTTTGTTGAATTGATGACTGCTGCAATGCCGTCTCCCTTGTGATAGCCGACTTTAGCACCGACAGACCACTTGTCGTTCAGCTGGTAACCCAATTCTGGAAGGATAGAGAATACGGCCTCGGAATCACCGCCTGAAGGTTTCACACTGCCGAATCCAACGGATCCGCCGATATACCACTGTGCACTAGCGTTAAGGCTTGCAAACAATACAACTGCCAATAATAAAATTTTTTTCATAAGCTAATTTTTAAAGGGTTATTAATAAATAAATAGTTTTGTAAAATTGTTATTTCACCGCAAAGATAAGGCAAATTATTGAAACTTCCAAATAATTATGCAAATATTTTAAAAATTGATATAATTTCGATTCTTTTTCGTAACTTTGCAGGCAGAAATCGAAAACAAGAAAGGATATGAACAGACGGATGATTCTCTTCACGGTGCTGGCAGTCGTCATAGGCTGTGCCCAGGCCAAGGTAAGGTTGCCCCATCTCATTGGTGACAACATGGTGTTACAACAGCAGACAGATGCGCGGCTGTGGGGCTGGGCTAAGCCTGGAAAGACGATTACGGTGAGCACATCATGGAGTGACCAGAAGATGACGGCCAAGGCCGGCAAGGACGGGAAGTGGTTAGTGAAGGTGAAAACGCCAAAGGCGGGCTACGAGCCGCTGAGTATCACCTTTGACGATGGTGAGGCTGTGACGGTCAATAATGTCGTCAGCGGCGAGGTGTGGGTCTGTGCCGGACAGTCGAACATGGAGATGCCGGTAAAGGGCTTCGGCATGTGTCCCGTGGAGGGCTATAACCATTACGTGCTGGAAGCAGCCCAGTCGAAGGGTGTGCGCAGCGTGAAGATCCCCAGCATCATGAGGGCCGTGCCGCAGGACGATGCACAGTGTGAGTGGCGCCAGTGCTCGCCGAAGACCGTCGGAGATTTCTCGGCTACGGGCTATTTCTTCGCCCGTCTGCTGAGCCGTACGCTTGACATCCCCGTAGGCATCATAGAAGCTAATAAAGGAGGTTCGCGCGTGGAGAGTTGGCTGACAAAGGAGAATCTGGAGAAATACACCAGCGACCCCACCGACTCGGTGGAGATCTGCAAGCGCTGGGCGCAGTGGGACTACCACCGGAGTCTGCTCTGGGGCAACGGCACGTTCAACCCCATCCTGAACTACACGGTGAAGGGCATCCTCTACTATCAGGGCTGCTCGAACGTGGGAGACCCTGGCGACCAGTACTCGGAGCGGATGAAGCTGCTTGTGGAGCAGTGGCGCTCGCAGTTCGGACTGGGTGAGATTCCCTTCTATTTCGTGCAGATAGCGCCTTACAGGTATGATGACAACGACGATGCGATCAGCGGGGCACTGTTACGCGAACAGCAGTGGAAGGCAGCACAGATCATCCCCAACAGTTCGCTGGTGTGCATCAACGACCTTGTGTATCCCTACGAGACCACGCAGATCCACCCGGCGCAGAAGCAGCAGGTGGGTGAGCGGCTGGCCTTCACTGCGCTGAACCGAGACTATGGTTATGAGACAGTGCAGTATAAGAGTTCGTCGTATAAGGATATGACCGTTAAGGGCGACACGGTGTTCATCCATCTGCAGGACAACTATTGGTGTGACGCACCCTTCGAGCAGATGGAGGGCTTCGAGGTGGCTGGTGAGGACAAGGTGTTCTATCCGGCCCAGGCGCGACACTTCTGGCAGCCTGGTGGCGGTTATTGGGATGAGGCGATCATCGTGACGGCTCCTGAGGTGAAGCAGCCCGTCGCCGTGCGCTATTGTTTCAAGAACTTCCAGATTGGCAATGTGAAGAACGGTGGCAACCTGCCCCTCTTTCCCTTCCGCACAGATAGTTGGTAATATGAAAGGTCATCCATTAGAGATATTCAGGTACTGTCCGAAGTGTGGCAGTAACGATTTTAAGATCCATAACGCCTTGAGTAGGCACTGTGCTAACTGCGGTTTTACGTACTACCAGAACCCACGTGCCTCGACGGCCGCCTTCATTCTCAATGAGAAAGGAGAGCTGTTGGTGGCCCGTAGGGGGAAGGAACCTGCCAAGGGGACGCTCGACCTGCCCGGCGGCTTCGTGGACAACAACGAGAACGCCGAGCAGGGAATGGTGCGGGAGATACATGAGGAGACAGGACTCGTGGTCTGCCCTGATGACGTCAGGTATGTGTTTTCCATCCCAAACGTCTACCATTACTCGGGTATGGACATCCATACGCTCGACTTCTTCTTCCTCTGTCATGTGGATGGGGATGCCGAGGTGAAGGCGGACGACGATGCCGCCGAACTCATGTGGCTGCCCTTGAGGGAGGTGTATGTGGAACGCTTCGGACTCCGTTCAATCCGCGAGGCGGTGCACCGGTTTCTGAAAGAAAAGGTGAAGAGGTGAAGGGGTGAAAAGGTTAATAAAACTAAAAATCCTATATATATATAAGGTGTAATTGCGTTTTTTGCTTACTTTTGCAGCCCGAAAGAAATAAAAACGAGACAAAGTATGCAAAAGAATTTAGTGATTGTGGAGTCTCCGGCCAAGGCGAAGACGATAGAGAAGTTCTTGGGAAAGGATTTCAAGGTGATGTCGAGCTATGGTCACATCCGCGACTTGAAGAAGAAAGAACTAAGTGTCGACGAAAAGACACTTGAACCGGAATACGAAATTCCTGAAGAGAAGGCGAAGCTGGTGGCAGACCTCCGCGACAAGGCCAACAAGGCCGAGAAGGTGTGGCTGGCATCCGATGAAGACCGTGAGGGGGAGGCCATCTCCTGGCACCTGTGTGAGGTGCTGGGTCTGGACAGCCATAAGACGAACCGTATTGTGTTCCACGAGATCACCAAACCCGCCATCCTCGAGGCCATCGAACATCCTCGTCATTTGGATATGAACTTGGTGAACGCCCAGCAGGCTCGTCGTGTGCTGGATCGTATCGTAGGCTTCAAGATCTCGCCCGTCTTGTGGCGCAAGGTGAAACCAGCCCTTTCTGCCGGACGCGTGCAGAGTGTGGCCGTCAGGCTCATCGTGGAGCGGGAGCGTGAGATACTGAACTTCAAGAGTGAGATCTATTACGTCGTGAACGGTGTCTTTGCCATCACCAATCCCGACGGCTCTGCCACCGAGGTGAAAGCACAGTTAGGCAGCCGTTTCAAGACGGAAGAAGAGGTGCTTGCCTTCCTCGAGCAGTGCAAAGCTTCCGACTATGCGGTGGAGAGCATCGTAAAGAAGCCCGTGAAGCGTACACCGGCGCCCCCTTTCACCACGTCGACCCTGCAGCAGGAGGCCGCCCGTAAGCTTGGCCTCACCGTCAGTCAGACGATGATGATCGCCCAGCACCTGTATGAGAGCGGACAGATCACCTATATGCGTACCGACTCTGTCAACCTGTCGAAGCTCTGCCTGAGTGCCAGCAAGGAGGAGATTGTGCGTCTCTATGGCAAGGAATACAGCAAGACACGCCAGTACCACACCAGCTCGAAGGGTGCCCAGGAGGCTCACGAGGCCATTCGTCCTACTTATATGGAGCGTGTGGAGATTGAGGGTTCCTCACAGGAGAAGCGTCTGTATGAACTGATATGGAAGCGTACGGTGGCCAGTCAGATGGCTGACGCGGAAATAGAGAAGACGACGGTGACGATTGCGATCAGGAATCAGGAGACGGGAGCCAGGAGTCAGGAGGAGTTCATTGCACAGGGTGAGGTCGTGAAGTTCGACGGTTTCATCAAGGTGTATCGTGAGTCTATCGACGACGAGGAACAACAGGATGAGTTTGGACACATCCTTCCTCCGTTGAAGGAAGGTCAGGGACTGACACGTCGGGAGATCAACGCTACGGAGCGTTTCGTTTCCGGCCCCCAGCGCTATACAGAAGCCAGCCTGGTGCATAAGATGGAGGAGCTGGGCATCGGCCGTCCGTCAACCTATGCTCCGACCATCAGTACCATCCAGCAACGTGAATACGTGCAGAAGGGCGACAAGAAGGGTGAGGAGCGAGCCTATAATGTGTATACCCTGAGAGGCAAGCAGATCGGCCAGCGCACACGCAAGGAGATCGTGGGCTCGGAAAAGGGGAAGCTGATACCTACCGACATCGGTACGGTGGTCAACGATTTCTTGATGAAGAACTTCCAGGAGATCATGGACTACAACTTCACCGCCAAGGTGGAGCAGGACTTCGATAAGATCGCCGAGGGCGGCGAGGCGTGGAAGGACATGATGCACGCATTCTTCAAGGAGTTTGAACCCACGGTGGAGCGTACCATCAAAAGCCGCGACCTGCATAAGGCCGGTGAGCGTGTGCTGGGCAAGGATCCCAAGAGCGGCAAGCCCGTGTTCGTGAAGATCGGACGGTTCGGACCAGTTGTACAGATTGGAACCGCTGACGACAACGAGAAGCCGACCTTCGCCCAGATGCCGAAGGACAAGAGCATCGAGACCATCACCCTCGAGGAGGCACTGGAACTGTTCAAGCTGCCGCGTGAGATTGGTGACTATCAGGGCAAGCCCGTCACTATCGGAGCCGGCCGTTTCGGACCGTACGTCCTCCACGACCGCAAATATACGTCGCTGCCCAAGGGCATCGACCCGTTGTCCATCACCCTCGACGAGGCCATAGACCTTATCCGGGAGAAGCAGCAGGAGGAGCAGCGCAAGCACCTGAAGACTTTTGCCGAGGATCCGAAGCTGGAGGTGCTGGACGGCCGTTATGGCCCCTATCTGGTCTACGACGGCAAGAACTACCGTCTGCCGAAAAGCATGCACGAGAAGGCTGCCGAGCTGACCCTTGAGGAGTGTATGAAGATCATCAACAGATGAAGCGCATCATCCTCATAGGCTATATGGGTGCCGGTAAGACCACTGTCGGCAAGGCGCTCTCGAAGGAATTGGGCATTATCTTCTATGATCTCGACTGGTATATCGAGAGCCGGATGCGGAAGACTGTGTCACAGATCTTCGCCGAGCGTGGAGAGGAAGGGTTCCGCAAGATCGAGTACAATCTGCTGCATGAGGTGGCCGAGTTTGAGGATGTAATCATCAGCTGCGGCGGTGGTACACCCTGCTTCTTCGACAACATGGACTATCTGAACCAGCAGGGACAGGTGGTCTATCTGAAGGCAGACCCCGAGGTGCTGTACAAGCACCTGATGATGGCGAAGGTGGAGCGGCCGCTGATAAAGGGGAAGAGCCACGACGAGCTTTTGGCCTTTATCCGTGAGCAGCTGGAGAAGCGTGAGCCTTTCTATTCGAAGGCCCGCTATACGCTCGACGTCAGCCTCATGGACAACTACGAGAAAATACAAACCAGTGTCGCGAAAATAATAGAACTGTTAGACTTATGAAGAAATGGACCATCGATGACTCGAAGGAGCTCTACAACATCAACGGTTGGGGCACCTCGTATTTCGGCATCAACGAGAAGGGTGATGTCTATGTCACCCCATGCAAGAACAATACGCAGATCGACCTGCGTGAGGTGATGGACGAGCTGGCGCTGCGTGATGTCACGCCGCCCGTGCTGCTCCGTTTCCCCGATATCCTCGACAACCGGATCGAGAAGACGTGGAGCTGTTTCAAGAAAGCCTCTGAGGAGTATGACTACAAGGGTGAGAACTATGTGGTCTATCCCATCAAGGTGAACCAGATGCAGCCCGTGGTCGAGGAGATCATCTCGCACGGAAGGAAGTTCAACCTCGGTCTGGAGGCCGGCTCGAAGCCCGAGCTGCATGCCGTCATCGCCATGCAGTGCCAAAGTGACTCGATCATCGTCTGCAACGGCTACAAAGACCAGAGCTACATCGAACTGGCGCTGTTGGCACAGAAGATGGGTAAGCAGATTTTCATCGTCGTGGAGAAGATGAACGAGCTGGAGATTATCGCTCGCGAGGCGAAGAAGATGAATATCCGTCCGAACATCGGTATCCGCATCAAACTGGCTTCCAGCGGCTCCGGTAAATGGGAGGAGAGTGGCGGCGACGCTTCGAAGTTCGGTCTGACGAGTGCGGAGCTTTTAGAGGCACTGGAACTGTTAGACAAGAAGGACATGCGCGATTGTCTCAGGCTCATCCATTTCCATATAGGTTCGCAGATTACGAAGATCCGCCGCATCCAGACGGCCCTCCGCGAGGCCTCACAGTTCTATATCCAGCTGCATAAGATGGGTTATAACGTCGACTTTGTCGACTGCGGTGGCGGTCTGGGCGTCGACTACGACGGAACGCGTTCGCCGTCTAGTGAGTCGTCAGTCAACTACTCCATCCAGGAGTATGTCAACGACTGTATCTATACCTTCGTTGATGCCGCCAATAAGAACGACCTGCCGCATCCGAATATCATCACAGAGAGTGGCCGTTCGTTGGCAGCCCATCATTCTGTGCTCGTCATCGACGTGCTGGAGACGGCCTCGTTGCCCGAGATGCCGGAGGAGTTCGAACCCGACGAGAATAGTCATCAGTTGGTGAAAGACCTCTATGAAATCTGGGACAACCTCTCGCCCCGTAATGTGCTGGAGGACTGGCACGATGCTGAACAGATCCGTGAGGAAGTGCTCGACCTCTTCTCGCATGGAATCGTCGACTTGAAGACGCGTGCCGAGGTGGAGGCGATGTACTGGAGTGTGTGTCATGAGATCCACGCCCTCGCCAAGAGTCTGAAGCATATCCCCGAGGAACTGATGAAGATCGACAAGCTATTGGCAGACAAGTACTTTTGTAACTTCTCGCTTTTCCAAAGTCTCAGCGACTCGTGGGCCATCGACCAGGTCTTTCCTATCATGCCTATCCAGAGACTCGACGAACGTCCCACGCGGAATGCCACCATCCAGGATATCACCTGCGACTCGGACGGAAAGATCGCCAATTTCACTACCAATAGGCATAACACCCACTCGCTGCCCGTGCATCCGTTGAAAAAGAACGAACCTTACTACTTGGGTGTGTTCCTCGTGGGCGCCTATCAGGAAATTCTCGGCGACATGCACAATCTCTTTGGCGATACGAACGCCGTGCATATTTCTGAGAAAGACGGTACCTATCATATCGACCAGATCATCGACGGCGAGACGGTGGAGGAGGTGCTTGAGTATGTGCAGTATAATCCCAAGAAGCTTGTCCGCCAGTTGGAGGTCTGGGTGGCCAAGAGTGTGAAGCAGGGTAAGATCTCACTCGAAGAGGGCAAGGAGTTCCTGAGCAACTACCGCTCTGGACTCTACGGATATACTTATTTGGAATAACGTCATAACGACATAGCGTTATAACAAAAATGAAAGAGAAGCTAACGATTGTAAAGGTGGGTGGGGCTGTCGTGGAAGACGAGGCCCAGCTCTCGCAGCTGCTCAAGGACTTCAGTGCTATTGAGGGAAGGAAGGTGCTGGTGCATGGTGGCGGCCGAAAGGCCACGAAGGTAGCCGAAGCCCTCGGCATCGAGTCGAAGATGGTGGGTGGTCGTCGCATCACTGATGCCGACATGCTCAGTGTGGTGACGATGGTCTATGGCGGCCTGGTGAACAAGAACCTCGTAGCCCGTCTGCAGGCCAACGGTGTGAACGCCTTAGGATTGACGGGAGCCGATATGGATGTCATCCGAAGCCATAAGCGTCCGCTGAAAGATGGCATCGACTTCGGCTTCGTGGGTGATGTAGACCGTGCTGACGGCAAGATGCTCAGCCGACTCATCGAGGAAGGCGTCACTCCTGTGATGGCACCACTGACACACGACGGTCAGGGAAATATCTTCAATACCAATGCCGACACCATCGCCTCGGAGACGGCAAAGGCCCTCGCTCCGTACTATGATGTGACGCTGGTATTCAGTTTCGAAAAGAAAGGTGTACTCCGCAATCCAGACGATGACGACTCGGTGATCCCTACCATCACGCGCGCGGACTTTATTAAATATAAGGAAGACGGCACCATCAGCGGCGGCATGTTGCCGAAGATCGAGAATGCCCTTGCCGCTATCGATGCCGGTGTCTCCCGTGTAATCATTACCCTTGCCACCGCCCTCGACGGGCATAGTGGCACCGTCATTCAATAAAAAGGCGAAAATTTTCGCCTTTTATTGTAACTTTTCCGTTTCCCAATCGTCATTTAATTTAGAGAGGATGAAAAAGATCAGTTTCCGGAATGATATCCTTCCGCTGAAAAATGAGCTCTACAGGCTCGCGCTCCGCATCACTCTCAATCCGGCGGAGGCGGAGGACGTGGTTCAGGAGACGATGATCAAGGTCTGGAACAGGCGTGACCGCTGGGAGGAGCTCGACTCCATTGAAGCCTTCTGTCTCACCATCTGCCGGAACATCGCCGTTGACAAGACGAGGAAGGCGGAAAACCAGAATCCAAGCCTGGACGAGGGCAGCGACACAGTCGACCACAGCTATTCATCCAATCCTGAGGAACAGGCCATGCAGCGCGACCGCATCGCACTTGTCAGGCAGCTCATCGACAACTTGCCCGAGAAACAGCGCAGTTGCATGCAGTTACGGGAGTTCGAGGGCAAGAGTTACAAGGAAATAGCGCAGATACTGGAAGTAACTGAGGAGCAGGTGAAAATCAACATCTTCAGGGCACGACAACAGATCAAGCAGCAATTTATAAAGACAGAGAATTATGGATTATAAGTACATCGAACAGCTATTGGAACGTTACTGGGAGGGTGAGACCACTCTGCAGGAGGAGTCGATTCTCCGTACGTTCTTCAGCCAGCCGGATATTCCTGAGAATCTTCGGAAGTTCCAGCCGCTCTTCGTCTGTGAGATGCAGAAGGAAGAACCGTTGGGCGAGGACTTCGATGCCCGTATCCTTGAGCAGATTGGAGAGGCTCCTGTGGCCAAGACCGTCTCGCTGAAGGATCGCCTGATGCCTCTGTTCAAGGCCGCCGCCATCGTGGCCATTGTCCTGACCTTGGGCAATGCTGCTCAGGCACCATGGGACATCTGGGAAGATCCCCGGGGAGCTTATGTGAAGGCCCAGCAGGAACTGGCAGATACGGTCAATGTACTGACTACGATCCAGGCGGAGAACGTGAGTGACACCATCCAGGCACCCGCCAAGGAGAACTCCACCTATCTGGAATGAATTTTTTCTATGCTTTCTATATTATTATGAAACTGTGAAGTTTCGATTCTCTCAAATTTATTAAGTACTAAATGAAGTTATGGGCTGCACCGAGAGGTCGCAGCCCACTTCGCTTCTTCCCCTTTCACCTTTTCAATCTCATGTTCAGCTGGAACAGAGCCGGCAGGAAGATGCAGAGCGAGAAGCCCACTGCCATCAGCGCTGTCCGTTCAGAACCGAAGAGATCCGTCAGTGTGAGGTCGGGATTGGGGTAGAGGTTATACATCACGTAGGCCACAGAGTTGTTGATCCAGTGATACACCATTCCTGGAATGATACTGTTAGTACGGTAATACAGCCATCCTAACAAAAGACCTATCACGAAGGCATGCGGTAGTTGGGCCGGGTTCATGTGGGCGGCGGCAAAGAGCAGTGCCGAGATGGCAATGGCTGTCCAGGCTTTGCTGCACCAGTTCAACAGTGACCGCAAAATAGCTCCGCGGAATACCAACTCCTCGCCCAAAGGCGCCAACAGTCCTATGGTGACATATCCCCAGCGTTCTTTCATGATCATGTCGAACGTATCTTCGGCGATATTCGGCAGCTCGGGCATGTGTTCCTGGAACCAGATGGAGGGGATGATGGCACCGATGGCCGCGACGGCACACCATATCAGCGTCACCCAGGGACGTTTCCGAATCCAGTTCCGTGACACTTCGCACCATCTGGCCAGCAGAAATACGGCCACAGTGATGAATGTGAACACTGCCGTCGTGACAATGATGCCTGTTGCGTCGCTCATGGCACCCTTTCCGAAAGCCCATCGCCAGATGCCGTCGACGATAAAGCCACCCATCACCTGGAAGGCGAGGAACACAAACGTATAGATAATGGCATTCTTCATATAGGATTCACTTTTCTGTGTTAATCTGTCTTTCTGTGATTATCTGTGTAATCTGTGGCTCTCTTCACCCTTTCACGGTCTATCTTCAGCTGAGCCACCAAAGCCTCGGGCGATTTGAACTTCCTTTCCTCACGCAGTCTTGTCACAAACGTGATGAGTACCGTCTGTCCGTAGAGGTCGCCGTCAAAGTCCAGGATGTTCACCTCTAAGGTGCGGTTTCTGCCGTCGAAAGTGGGTCGTGTGCCGATGTTCATCATCGCAGGCATCGCTTCCCCTCCATTAATAATCTGAGCCCATACTGCATACACTCCGGTAGCCGGAATCAGCTTATAGGGATCGTCAGGCTCTATGTTGGCCGTGGGGAAGCCTAACTGGTGGCCGATATGCTCGCCTGGCATCACTTTGCCGGAGATCTGGTAGGGATGTTGTAGCATAACGGTAGCCGTCTCGATGTCACCGTCATCAGCCAACAGGCTGCGAATGTTTGACGAGCAGATGGCAAAGTGATAATCCTGAAATGACAACTTAATGCCTTGATACACGTTGATGCCCAGTTCCTGACCGTAGCGCCAGTAATCATCAAAACCCTCCGTCCTATCATGTCCAAAGCGGTTGTCGTAGCCTATCTGGAGACTTTTCACGTTCAGCTTCTCCTTGAGGATCTGCGCCATGAAGTCACGGGCTGAGAGTTGCGCCATCTCCTTTGTGAAAGGCAACACCACTAAGAAATCGACACCTAACCGCTCGATTTCCCGTTCCTTTTCCTCCTGCGTCGTCAGCAGTTGGGGACAAAACTGAGGGTCGAACAGTTGTCTAGGCTGACGGTCGAAAGTGATGACCATCGACGCCAGATGAGGGAATTTGGCGGTAGAAACCAGATGTTTGATGACCTGCCGATGACCAGCATGGACACCGTCAAACACGCCGATGGTGGCCGCACATTTTACCACCATTCTCGTCTTTTCTATGTCACGAATTATCTCCATTGGAGTGCAAAGGTACTTATTTTCCACTTATTTTTTGTGATTTCCCTCTAAAAATTTGGATATTTAAAGATTTTCCTATACCTTTGCATCGCAAAACTCGGACTTGTAGCTCAGTTGGTCAGAGCAACAGACTCATAATCTGGAGGTCGTAGGTTCAAGCCCTACCTGGTCCACACCATTAATTAAACCATCCGCGTATGTTGAAAAGGAAGAGCTGGATTAAGGTTTTGACAGCTGCTGTTGCACTTTGTTTAACGGCAGGAGGTTGTTCAAAGGAATCCGAGACAACACCCGAACAAGAATTCAAAGATAATTTCTTAGCCCTCGTCATGGGTGGCAAGCAGGTTGATTCACTTCAGGACTGGAGCACCTCTACGGGCTTGTCTGTCAAGATCTCCGTCGATTATGGCAACTCGATGGATTATCGTGTCTATATTTTGCCCACGCCGGCACTCTATGATGCCTCAGCCACCCATGTGGGTATGGCCCGCCTGAAGTCTGGCGAGACGAAGACTATCACGGTGTGCCGTCCTGCCCACAACGCCCTGCTCTATGCTGCCTGTTTCGACAGCGACGGTCATGCTGTCTGTAAGGCGTTCGCTGCGAGAGCCTCAGGCAGCGAGGTGGTGTTCAGAGGCCAACAGCCAGAGACGAAGGTAAACGTGCAGCAGACTACGGGTGGGATGGATGAGCGGTGGAGTGTGCCTATCATGCAGATGCCCGACCTGAGCGACTATACCACCGGTCCCTTCGTCGAGGTGTCTTCGATGGAGGCCGAGCCCGAAGGTAACGACCGCCTGCGCCTCTGTATCAGCGACGATTATACTGGCTATATACCTTCACTCGGTATCCGCGGGAATATGTCTGTCTATGTGACAGGCACCTGGACGCTGAGCTTCAACCAGCGTGTGGCCAATGGCAATGTACTCGTTGTCGGCAGTGGTGGCAGGGTGATTATCCCAGAGGGTATGACGGTTAGTGGCACTTCTACTGCCAATGGCGTAGCAGGCCAAATATATATCCTCCCTGGCGGAGAGGTGACGGGTGAAGGCACGCTGGAATATAACACGGGTGAAGGCACTTACAGCTATAACTCCGGCATTATCAGCACCCAGAAGATCCGCCTGAACGGCTGCGGCCTTTACAATGGCAATATCCTTGGAAGCGAGACTGACACGCCAACCTCTTTGAACTGTGTTACCAAGAATGGTTCGCAGGGGGTGCTTCTCAACCGCGGAGGTGCCTGGCTGAAGCAGATCAGCGGCGACAACCTCTCGTTGCAGAATGCCTCTTATCTGAGTGTTGACGAGGAGGTGGTTATCTCGGAGAGCTGCCACCTTGATGACTGGAGCTACACTCTGTGTCCGTCGTTGGTGCTTAACGGCAGTGCCGATGGCAGCAAGGTTGTCTATATGGGTAACGGTGCCACCGTCGAGACCACCGATATCACCATCGATAACTTCGGCGTATGGGGTCCCGTAGGCAGCAACTTCTCTGCCAATGCCCTGTTGAAGGTTGACAACTGTAAAGGTTGTGTGACGACGGCAGACCAGGCAGGCACTTATCTGCTCGACCACGTGGAGCTGATTCTGCCAGAGAATTTCCCCGTCGATTTTGACTACGATGATCTCACACTCAACAACCGCTTGTTCTACTTCTGGCTCAACGGCTGTGGGGGAAGGCTCATCAACGACAACAACTACCGCTGGGCATTAGTCGGCAACAAGGATGCCCTCGTCTGGAACGAAGCCATCAGCGACAATGCCTGTGGCGACGTCACACGGCAGACCTGTACTTACAGCACCTCCGCCTCGTTTAGCACATCGTATCTGTCGAAAGGGTCGACGACGGTGCCTGAGCCCAACGGCTTGTACTATGCCTTCGAGACCATGCAGCAGTCGGTGAAGGACTACGATTATAACGATGTGGTGTTGCGTGTCAGTGTGCCGGAAGATAATGGCGACGGCCGATATGTGTCGACAGTCCTGGTGATGTGTGTGGGCAATACCCTCAAGACCTACATCATCCATAACGGTTCGGATTTCGGTGAAGAGGTGCATAGTCTCATGGGTGTGGCTGCTGACAAGACGGCCAACAGTTCGTCCATCAACCGTGTGTTCACCAAATTGGGAGAATTGTCCTTCCCTGACGGCAATACCCGTATCGATCAGTTGGATTTCTCAGTACGGTTAGAGGACGCCAACGGCAATACCAGTACGATGAAGACGGGCGAGACACCGCTCTACCTCATCATCAACGGCAGTTCAGACCGTCGCTGGTTCTGGCCTGTCGAGGGTATCAACATCGGTGTGGCTTATCCGCAGTTCAACTTGTGGGCTTCTAACATGCATACCAACATCGAATGGTATGCCGCCCAAAATGCAGTCGCAGGCAAAGTCATCACCTGGACAAGAGATGATGAATAATTCCATTGAAAACTGTACAATCTGTGATCTGTGGCTTAATACACTTGGTTTTCTGTAGCGTATTCGTTCAGATACCAGTCCTTTGCGAGGTTTTGGTTCATCGACCATTCTCCGAAGGTATGTCCTGTCACGCTGCTGTAGGCACCAAAGCCTTGTATGTCCCTTTTCTTGAATCCTATGTTTACGCCCTCTAACGGGTGGCGGAACTTCTTGTAGGGGACGACCAGCGCCCAGGGCAGCTTCACAATTTCTGCAAGCTTGTAATTCTTGAGCACCCATTCGTGGCGATAGGCAAACTGGTGTACCTCGAAGGTGCCGCCGAGATACTCTTTAAGGATAAATGGGTCGATGAGGTCGAAGTTCAGATACTCCAGGCCCTTCTTCTCTTTAAACCTCACGACATAGGTTACCTCTTTGGGCACTATCGTCCGATATTTCATGTCTGAACTGCTGGTCTTGCTCACGTTATATTGCCAGTGGTCTATCATGCGTTGGTCATTCAGTGGCAAGTAGTCGCCCGTAGCCCAGTGGGCATCACAGAACAGGTTGATTACGGCCTCTCTGTCTTCATCCCTTTCCTGGCTTTGGCTCTTCAGCAGCAATTCCTTGCTTCTGATCATATTGGCTGAGACGGTTTGTTCTGGAATCTCGTCTCCCTTGCTATTCAAGTTAAACGAAGCACCTCCCTCGGTGTAGATGGTGTCGATCTCGTCGTACTTGAAGTTCTTCAGACGGATGGCAGCACTTACGGAATGTACTGTGCCTACGGCTGACAAGGTTACATGGAAGCGCATCTCCCGTTCGCCAGTCCGTTCGTAGGCAATGCCCATGACGACGTCGTTATAGTCGAAGTCCAGATTCGTATAGTCGGGCATCTCTTCCTCATAGCAGTAGACGAACGTCTGCGGCTGGGGGATGTATGAGATGAGCTGTTTGGTGTAGAGCGGTTCAGAGAAGTCAACCTTACTGTCATTGGGCGAGAAGGCGGTCACCGTATAGAGTCCCTTGTCGTCAACCAGTGCGGCATAGAGCGTGGTGAGGGTTTTGGGAAAACAGAAACTTATGAAGGCTGATTCGCCGTCTTTAATCATCACCTGAGTGGCCACCTCAGCATCTGTATTCTTGTGAGGGTCGGCTGTCAGGATCTTCAACCACTGGGCATTCACTTTGATATTGGCAGTCACCGTAATGCTTCTCGAATCCGACAACACCCAGGTGTGATACAAGTCGATGGAGTCCACTGGCGACAGACTGTCGCTGATGGCCTGGGTGACATCCTGATCAAACAATTCCCGGTTAGGGCTGCATGAGTTGTTGGCGACCCAAATGAGGGCCGCTATGAGTGGGATGATCCATTTAATTCGTTTCATAACTTTTCCTAATTAATATAAATATGTGGGCAAAATTACAAAATAAAATGCAAATAAGCAACATATTTGCGTGCCTTTTACAGAAATTAACAGAAAAAGTGATGCAAGTTATCGATATTTTGCTTAATTTTGCACCCAAATCGATTTGGTTTAAAGTTACGTAACGTCTATTAAGTGTATTATTGCAATGAAGAAGTATTTGATTAAAGGCGCATTGGCTCTGTTCGCAGGAGCATTCTTATTCAGCTGCGCCGACAAGGAAACAGAGTACGTCCCCATCGTAGAGCAGAAGGTGAAGGCATTCGAGGATGTCTTCAAGGAAACGTTTGGAGAGATTGACCCCTACCAGAACTGGGGGTTTACCAATCAAGTTATTCTTGCAGACACGAGTACTGCTGAGGTGGTATATGTCGATTCAATCATGTCCGAGCCGTATGATGCCAATCGTGTACTTACTCGTTCAGAGAATGCCAATGCCAACGAGTGGGCTGACCCCAACAAGGCTTATGGTTGCTTGATGGTTCCTCCTCCCTTGACAGATAAACAGATTGCCGTTGTGAAGAAGTATTTCCAGATAACCAAGGACCCCAAGTATGAGGACCCAAAATGGAAAAACTATTTTATTCAGCAAGTGTATAAGGGCGGTGACGATCCCAGAACAGGTTATTCTCCTGAGAAATATACAGCCGCGGATGGTACGACTAAGTTAACTGGTTCAGACCACATGGACCATCTGGCTGCCATCGATGGTACTTTTGTCGATCATATCAATAATTTCAATCATGGTGATTGCAGTGAGACCAATGTGCTTGACAATGGTAGTTATGTTAATGGAGGCAAATACCATAAAGACAAGATCATGTATATGAAGGAATCTACCACCAAGTCTTTTGGATACTATAACAGTAACAGCTCTGTTCGTCGTACTGAGTACACAGGATTGGTGAGTTACAAGACCATCATGCAAGCGCTGGGCTCAGAGGCGGATTGCCTGGAGGACGGCTGGAACCGTTCGTTCATGGGCTTCGACTTTGAAATGCTGGTTGATGATGAAATCTACGCAAAAAATTCTGATGGATCTATTAAATATCTTACATATGGAGACTTGCCGGATTCGCAATATACTTGGGACGGAGTTAGTACATATGGTGGTCCAAGGCCTGCAGCAGGCGAGTTTGTCAAAGATTCTAAAGGTAATAAGATTCCTGTGCTTAATTCTAGTACAAATATGTATGCAGGAACAAATGGTGACATTGACCAGAATCAGATCATTACGTCGCACAGTTGTCTGAGTGGATATCAGTACAATCAGGCGACTCAAAAGGATGATCTTCCCTATTATCAGGATCAGAATTGTCTCAATACTAAGGTCCTCTTCGATAAGGTGGAAGCAGGATATTGCCTTGTTGACGGTAGCAAGGGTTGCAAATGGGTGAAGATTGGCGGTACTGCAGATCACTATTATAGCGACTGGATCGTCACTCTGGCTGAGGCTAAGAAGCGAACCAGCGAACCAGAACCACGTCCGGACATCAAGCAAAAGAGAGTTCAAGTGACTTCTCAGAGTGGTCGAATCTTCTGCGAGGATCTTGGTGTCTCCAACCGTGAGGACCTCGACTTCAACGATGTTGTCTTTGACGTGAATGTCTACAAGTATTATGAGGAAGGTGAAATCAAGCACTACATCGTTTATTCAGACGGCACAGAGAAACTTGAAAGTACAGAGAAGTACTCAACAGAGAAAGATGCCACATACACCTGTGAGATCATCCTTCAGGCTGCCGGCGGTACGATTCCCATCACCGTTGCTGGTCAGGACGTTCACAATGCCTTCAAGAAGGGTATGACCACGATGATCAATACCCGTGACGACAATACGACTGCCTTTGGCGACTTTGCCGATAACGTGAAGCCTGTGAATCTTGGCGTATTTCTTGGAAAGGCCAATGGTGAGTTAACGCCTACAGAATTGTTCGCCGGTGCTGGTAAAGAGCTGGCCTCTAAATACAATTCTGATAAAGTATGCATTGAGGCTATCGACATCCCCATTGTCGTGAACTATTCCAATGGCGTCAGTGTGTTGGGCAGCACGCTGGGTGGCGCTCCTGCCAAGCTCTTCGTTCCAGACCAGAACACCAAGTGGACTGTTGAGCGCAAGCCGCTGTCTCTGGCCTATCCGAAGTTTGCCGCTTATGTGGGTAATAAGAATGTCAAGTGGTGGGATGACTCAGATCAGGAGTCTGATGTGCTTGAGCGTGCAAATTACTATCGCCACTCAAACGGCATTAGCAGCGGTAACACCAAGTCGCCCATCGTGATCACTCGCTTCATCTATCCCGCCAGCACGGAGAAAGACCTTTGGAGAGGGACTGAGACTTATACAACATGGAAAGTGAAGGATCTGGAGATGGCTTACAATACATTCTATGCAGGTGATCGCATCCGCTTCTACGCCTCTGACCTGAAAGATGACTCTTACATCACGGTGGTCTACGCTGACGGCAGCAAGCCCTATTTCATCGATGCTTCGTTCCCGAATTTCAAGGTAGACAATAAGGGAGGGCTAATCTTAGATGCGAATGGGAAAAAGATTCCTGTGACTTCGGGTGTCATCGAAGTGGTACTTGACGAGCAAAATGCCGAAAAGATGACTGCCACAGTCCAGCAGTATGGCACCCTTCAGGTTCAGGGTCGTAGCATTACCCTCAAGAGTATTGGCATAGTGCCATTCAAGTAAATCAAAGTTTTAATCAAATACGATAAAGATTGCATTTTCAGGGGCGGCTGCGTGAGCAGCTGCCCCCTTTTCAATGATGGTAAAAAAAACGTGAGTTAACTCAAAACATCCATCGAGTTAACTCAAGCGACAAATCGAGTTAACTCACGGTTTTTGGGGCACAGAATTTAGGATGCCGCCTTTTCGTTGGGAGCACGAAGGCTTCTGAATGGGAGTGAGAAGCCTTCATGCTGGCATTCAGAAAGCTTGATGCTCCTAACATGAAGGCTTGTTTCTCAGGGGAATGTATGATTTATTTGGTCTTTATAAAATGTATCTTTTTTCCATACGAAATGTAACAAGTTTCAAATAATTGCGTGCTTGTTATAATTTTTTAACAGTAAATGCTTGTATGATATAAATAAAAGATGTAACTTTGCAACCGAATTTCATGATTAGGTTAAGAATTTAAGTTAAAACCAAATTATTAATAACATTAAAATTTTTAAATTATGAGAAAGTATTTGATGACAGGTGTTGCAGCCCTTGCAATCTTCGCTGCATTCACAAGCTGTTCAAAGGGTGAAGAACTCTATGATCAAGGAGCAATTGATCAGGGTAAGGCTGTTTCGATTGTAGAGAGTTACAATCAGGCATTCCTGAAGTATATCGGCGCCAATAGCGCAGCTGACATCCCCGCTAACCAGACCTGGGGTTTTGGCGGTTATGCTGCCGGCACACGTGGTGCAACTCCTAATGCCAATCAATGGGCTCAGAAATATTTGGTACCCGATCCTCTGACAGAAGGCCAGATAGAGCGCGTAACGAGATATTTCCAGTGTCATCCCAACCTCGGATATAAGGATCCTGAGTGGTCTAACTATTTTATACAGCAGGTCTATAAGGGAGGTGGCTCTAAGCGTAATGATAGTAAGTGGTGTGAATCCGAAAATGATGAGTGGTACACATCAGCCAATGGTGGTACTGTTGTTGGCTCTGACCACATGGATCATCTGATTGCCAAGTCATCTACTGGTGCAACGGATCACATCTTCAACTTCAATAATGGTACCTGCTCTGAGAATCATAATGTGGGTGACAACGGTGCTGCTCTTGACACCGATCAACATACCGATAGGATTCAGCTGATGGAGAATTCATATACTTATACTTTCACTTATGGAAGTTCTGACGCTTCTATGGTTCGTGAGAGAAGATGTGCTCTGGTTGCTGCTTCAGTAATTGACGAATGGGGCGATGCCAATGGAGTTGGTTCAACTGTTGATGACAAGTGGCATCGTTCATTCATGGGCTTTGACTTCGAGCAGCGCGTAGATGATGAGATCTTTGCAAAAGTCGGTGATAATTATGTATATGCAAAATACACATGCCCTGCATTTGAGGGCTATATTTGGGATGGTGAGAACACCATTCAGGTCGCAGAGCTGAATACCACGACATGGAGCTGGGATTATAAAGCGGGTTATGAGACCTTGAAATACAATAATGAAAGTATTAGAATCCTGAGTTCTAATCAGAATATGTATTGTGGTGATTTCAAAGAGGAGACAACAGATGATAACCTCAAGATTAATAGAAATGGTCATATTTGTTTGAATCTGCCGTATATCATTAATACGTATCTTTCCAAAGGATATTATCCTACAAATGCAGAATTGAAGAAGTGGGTGAAGCCTGAGGGTGGCGCCGACGGTTACTATAGTGACTGGATTGTCACGTTGACAAAGGCAGAGCCTGTTAACCAGCCCGATCCTGATGATGTTTGTATTATCGCAGAGGACCTGAGTGCAACTGATGCAACTGACTTCGACTTCAACGATGTTGTCTTCACTGTGCATTACACTTCTACGACTACCGCAACAGTTACACTGTATGCTGCTGGTGGTACACTGCCTCTGACAGTCGCAGGTCGTGAGGTTCACTCGGCATTTGGTTACGGTACGGTTGATGAGAAGGGTCTTTATAAAATGATTAATACCAACAGACCAGGTGCTGATGGCGTAAATGGTGTTGCCCCGGTGTCGTTCGACGTTTCTAATATCCTAAAGAGTAACAGAGGTAATGATATTGAGATTATGGTCGACAAGGGTGAGAAGAATGCGAACGGTGTGATTGAGCATCATAACTGGCTTCGGTTGACTGCTACTGGTGGTCAGCCCGCTGCAAAACTTTGCGTCGGTGCGGATTTCGCAACAAAGCACAAGTGGTGTGATGAGCGTGAGAGCATCAAGACGAAGTATCCCGTGTTCTCAGCTTGGGTTTTGAACAACCCCACTCTAATCTGGTGGAGATAAAGAGACATCAAATACTTAAAAAAACTAAATTATCTTTGGAGGGGGCGTCTGCGTGAGTAGGCGCCTCTTTATTATATAAGGTGGACTGTTTGTGAAACTCTGTTAAATATTTGTGCTTTTTGTTGGTTGGTATAGAAATTATTCGTATTTTTGCACAAATTATGCAGTGTATTGCTGAAATAAGCTTATTTGAGTATAGTATGAAGAAGTATTTGATGACAGTAATGGCAGCTGTAGCCCTCGGAGGGTTGTTTACAGGCTGCAACAAAGATGTTGACCTCAGTGGCAATACAGCTGAGTTAGACGTCGTTAAGAATTATGAGGATGCTTTCGTGACTCGCTTCGGCCAGCCACATGAGAACCAGACGTGGGGCTTCGGTGAAGCTGCCGCTGAAACTCGCGCCATGACTCGTGGTGTCAATGCGAATGGCAATATGTGGGCTTCGGAGGAAGGTGGAAACTGGAAAGTTCCCACACAGTTGACCGAGGAGCAGAAGGAAATAGTACGCCAGTATTTCCAGCAGAACAAACCCATTGGATATGAGGATCCGAAATGGGAAAATTACTTTATTCAGCAAGTATATAAAGGTGGCACAAAGTGTAAGGACAATGGTGGGAATTCTGATAATAATAGCCTGACAACAGAGAAGTATCACGCGGCAAATGGTAATATGGTAGTTGGTTCTGACCACATGGATCATCTCTGTGCTTATACTGCAGATGGTACCGTTAAGGATCATATCTATAATTTCAACAACGGAACTTGTAGCACCTATGGTAATATTCTTAATTCTGAAGGCGTCCTTTATTACGATGTTAATGGAAATTGTCATCCCGACAAGATTCAGCTGATGGTGGGTTCTACTACAGCGAACTTTGGCTATTATAATAGTGAAGGTTCATTGAGCCATATTGAATATACTGGTCTGGTACATTGGACAACTATCCGTGATTGGGCTAATAGGGTTTTGGGCCAAGGCAAGGGTGACTGCCTTGATGATAAGTGGGATCGCTCATATATGGGCTTCGATTACGAGCAAATCGTTGGTGAAGGAATATATGCCAAAGATAATAGTGGCAATAAAATATATGCAAAGCTTAGTGATTTTGAGAATCTTAACAATATTCAGTATGTATGGTATCAAGGTAAACTCCAGAAGATTGGTCCTGCTCCAGCTACTCCTACTCAAAACTCCCAAAGTGGAAATGATGAGGTGGATAATATAACAAGTAGGTTCAACTCTGTTTGGAACAATGCAAGCCAAAGTAATGACGGAAATGTTAAGGTCTATGTCAGTAATGAAGCTTGGAGTGCCTTGGCTGCTTGGATCGGCTACGAAAACTGGTCTGACTATGAGAAGATTGTTATTGATTTCGAATCACCAACTCCTGTTGAATCTCAATTGTGTTTTCAGGGAAATTACCAACAAAGTGAGGCTATTCCTGCTGGCACCAAAACATTCGAGAGTAGTTTTGCAGGCAAAAATATGACCAGTGTAGGGCAGTTAGCTCTTCAGGCTAAAGATGCGGGAACATTCCGTATTTCAGGAATTTATTTGGTGAAAAAAGGTGGAACGTCATTTTCAACCGCCACGGAGGAATATTATTATGACACTGAAGATGTTTTTGATGGCATAGGCGTTCCCTATCTTATTACGAATAGCAATCAATACTGCGGTCAGAGCTGGAAGGCAAACAGTAATACAGATTTGTATCACTATTATAGCTATGTCGATAATAATGGGGCAACCCATGATGATGGTATCGCCTTAGACTTGGATAAACTCAAGGCTAAGTATGATGAAGGCTATTTGCCTGTTTCTGGTAGTGCTATGAAGGAATGGATTAAGTTTGAAGGTGCTTCAGACGGATATCACAGTGACTGGATTGTGACACTGACGAAAGCAGAGAAAAATACCACCACTCCTCCTCCTTCAACATCCGGCGATATCGTCTGCCGTATCATTGTGGAGGACTTGACCGTAGGCGAGAGTAGCGACTTCGACTTTAACGATGTGGTGTTTGATGTCCGCAAGGATGGAACTCTCATCATCCGTGCCATTGGCGGTGAGCTGCCAATCTATATCGGAGCCGAGAATGCTAATGAGGTACATGCGGCCTGCAGCATCACCCTCTCTGGCAATACCAACCAGGGTAAGAATTCGCATAGGTTCATGAGAAATACGGGCTGGCAGTCAGATGCCAATTCAAAGGTCTATGAGGGTATTGACTACAATGCAGACTTAGGTCATATTAAACTTAGTGGCACCTTTAACACTCCTGCCGATGCCCAGAAAATCGATATCTGGGTTCACAAGAATGGTAAGAACTACAAGTTGGAGGCTCCGAGAGGCAAGGTGGCTAGCATGGTGTGCGTTGGTACGGACTACAAGTGGTGCGCTGAGCGTCAGGACATCGACGACAAGTATCATAAGGGTGGCGTGAGGCTGTTCCGCGAGTACGTCATCGGCAATCCCAACTATCAGGGTAAATGGCAAGACAAGAATGCCTGGTATCATAAGATGAATCAGTAAACCGGATAATTTCTTTTCATCAAAGTACTTAAATACTAGTTCGGAGGGGCATCTGCTGAAGCGGGTGCCCCTTTTTTGCATTTATATTTGGTGGAGTGCAATCTCGAAAATGAAAATAAATTGTGATTTTTTTTGCATTTTGCTCGATTTGCACTACCTTTGCACTCAGTATGGTATTGAATTATATTTGGATAGCGTTTTTCATCGTCGCGTTCGTCATAGCGGTGGTGAAGTTGGTGTTTCTGGGAGACTATGATGTGTTCCCGGCCATGATGGATTCAACGTTCTCATCGTCGAAGACTGCGTTTGAGATCTCGTTAGGTCTGACAGGTGTACTGTCGCTTTGGTTGGGCATCATGAAGATTGGCGAAAAGGGTGGGGTGGTGAATGTGCTGGCCCGACTGCTGTCGCCAGTGTTTGCGAAGCTTTTCCCCGATATCCCCAAGGGGCATCCAGTGACGGGCAGCATCTTCATGAACATCGCCGCAAACATGCTGGGACTCGACAATGCCGCCACGCCTTTGGGGCTGAAGGCGATGGAGCAGCTGGAGGAAGTGAAAACTGAGAAGTTAAAAGTGAGGAAGGAGGCTGGCGAGATCAGCGAGAGCCAGTTCCAAGACCTGAAGGTGACAGCGTCGAATCCGATGATCATGTTCCTCGTGCTGAACACCAGCGGCCTGACGCTCATACCTATTTCTATATTAGTATACAGGGCCCAGATGGGTGCCGCTCAACCTACAGATGTGTTTATTCCCATCCTGTTAGCGACGTTCTTCTCTACGCTGGCGGGTATTATCATCACCAGCCTCTATCAGAAAATCAATCTGATGAACCGTACCATCCTGCTGACGTTGGGCGGAGCCGCTGTGGTGGTGGCTGCCGTCATCTGGGGCTTCGGACAACTCGACTCGGTGCTGATGAACAAGGTGAGCACCTCGACAGCGAATATCCTGCTGATGTTGATTATCATCGCTTTTATACTGGCCGGCATGCGGAAGAAGGTGAATGTCTACGACGCTTTCATCGAGGGAGCTAAGGAGGGCTTTACGACAGCCGTCCGCATCATCCCCTATTTAGTGGCTATCCTTGTGGCCATCGGTGTGTTCAGGGCTTCGGGGGCGATGGATATGCTCATCAACGGCATTGGCTGGACGGTGGAAGCCTGTGGAGGTAACAGCGACTTCGTGGGAGCACTGCCTACGGCGCTGATGAAACCGCTGAGCGGTAGCGGAGCACGGGGTATGATGGTCGATGCGATGACCACGTATGGCGCCGACTCGTTTATCGGCCGTCTGAGCTGTATCTTCCAGGGCTCGACGGATACGACATTTTATATCCTCGCCGTCTACTTCGGCAGCGTGGGCATCCGTAAGACCCGTCATGCTGTTGCCTGCGGTCTCCTGGCAGACCTCGCCGGTATCATCGCGGCCATAGCAATCGCGTATATGTTCTTTGGATAAATATGGCAAATCTGAAATCACTCGCAAAGGATACGGCCATCTATGGCTTGAGCAGTATCGTAGGCAGATTCCTGAATTATCTGCTCGTGCCGCTCTATACCAATTACATGCCTAAGGAGTCGGGTGACTACGGCATCAGTACGAACATCTATGCCTATACGGCACTGATCCTGGTGCTGCTGACCTTCGGCATGGAGACGACGCTTTTCCGTTTTGCTAACGATGCCCCAGAGCCACAGCTGGCTGCCGACGGCAGAACGCGTCACAGCGACAGTGTCTTCTCGACAGCAATGGCTGTCATCGGTGTATTGACGGCTTTATTTCTGTTGGCAATCTTCGGTTTCATCGGCCCTATCAGCAACGCGTTAGGCTATGAGGCCCATCCTGACTATCTGCTGATGATGGCAGTGGTTGTGGCGCTCGATGCCCTGCAGGCCATACCGTTCAGCTATCTTAGATTCCAGAAGCGCGCCATCCGTTTTGCTTCGTTGAAGATGTTGTTTATCATTCTGAACATCGGTCTGAACGTTATCTGGTTCGTACTCTTGGGCAAGACTTCTGTATTCTATGTATTTTTCATCAATCTGCTTTGTACGGGCTTCATCACCTTCTTCTTCCTGCCAGACCTTTTCCGTATCCGCTGGCATTTCGACGGAGTGTTATTGAAGAAGATGCTCAGCTATTCATGGCCCATCCTGATACTCGGTATTGCCGGTATCCTGAACCAGGTGGCCGATAAGATTATCTTCCCGTTGGTCTATCCTGATAAGGCTGATGCCAACGTACAGTTAGGTGTCTATGGCTCTTGTGTAAAGATTGCGATGATTATGGCGATGATCACACAGGCCTTCCGTTATGCCTACGAACCCATTGTCTTTGCCAAGAGCAAGGATGCAGACAAGAAGGAATACTATGCCTCAGCGATGAAGTATTTCCTCATCTTCACGCTGCTGGCTTTCCTCTGTGTGGTGGGCTGGATGCCGTTGCTGCAGTATATCATTGGTGCCAACTACCGTGAGGGACTGGGTGTGGTGCCTATTGTGATGGCGGCAGAGATCATGATGGGTATCTATTTCAACCTGTCGTTCTGGTATAAACTCATCGACAAGACCATCTATGGCGCCTGGTTCTCGTTGGCTGGTTGTGTTGTTCTCTTCGCTGTGAATATCCTGCTGATACCTTATTATGGTTACTGGGCCTGTGCCTGGGGAGGTGTGGCCGGCTATGGCACGGCGATGGTGCTGAGTTATGTTATCGGGCAGAAGAAGAATCCCATTCCCTATCCCATGCAAAGTATGGCCTATTATGTCATCCTGACGGTGCTGCTGACAATGACGATGAACTATGTGCCTGCCAGATATGGTTTCGGCACTGTCCTGACACTTATCTTCAACACCCTCTGCATCAGTTGTTTTGTCTCCTATATCATTCACAACGACCTGCCCCTTTCGAGTCTCCCCATTATCGGAAAGAAATTCAAAAAATAATATTGTATGAAAAAATCCCTAATTTCCCTAATTACCCTACTCACCCTAACCCTCCCTTCGAAGGCCGATGAGGGCATGTGGACGTTGTATAACCTGCCGAATGCCGTCTATGAGGCGATGAAGCAGGAGAACTACGAACTGCCTTACGGCGCTTTGTATGAGGGTGACGACGCCATCAAGAACTGCGTGGTGAATTTCGGCGGTTTCTGCTCTGGTGTGGTCGTGAGTCCCGATGGCCTTGTGTTTACCAACCACCATTGCGGCTTCGAGGCCATCCGCTCGCACTCGACGGTAGAGCACGACTATATGCTCAACGGCTTCGTGTCGAACTCCTTTGAGGAGGAACTGCCCAATAAGGACCTCTTCGTCTCATTCATGGTGGAACAGAAGGATATCACGACGATGCTCGACTCGCTCGGTATCCAGCAGATGAACAATGACGAGCGGTATCAGTTCCTCGATTCCATCGAGAACGCGATGTTGAAAGATATCGTGAAACAGGACTCTACCCTGCGTGTGGAGATCCTGCCGTTCTATGAAGGCAACAAATACTACATGACCACCTATCGCGACTACGAGGACGTACGACTGGTATTCGCCCTGCCCAAATCGATGGGTAAGTTCGGCGGTGAGACGGACAACTGGATGTGGCCGCGTCAGACCTGCGACTTTAGCGTTTTCCGTGTGTATGTCGATCCCAAGACAGGCGGGCCTGCAAAGTATTCAAAGGACAATGTGCCGATGAAACCGAAGAAATGGGCACAGGTGTCATTGCAAGGCTATGTGCCTGGATCGTTCTCGATGACCATCGGCTATCCCGGCAGCACGAGCCGTTATCTGTCGAGCTACGGTATCCAGGAGCGCCGTAATGCGATGAACGAGCCGATGTATCAGACTCGTGAGGTGAAGCAGGATATCATGATCCGCCATATGCGGGCTTCGGAGGCCGTGCGTATTAAGTACGACTCGAAGTACGCCAGCAGTTCGAACTATTGGAAGAACAGCATCGGCATGAACAAATGTATCGACAGCATCGGTCTGATCCGTCAGAAGGCTGCCTTCGAGGAAAAGATCCGTCAGTGGCAGGACTCCACGGGCTACCTGAAGGGTCAGCTCGACTTCGCCAAGTTGGATCAGCTCTATCAGAAACGCTTCCAGGCCCGTCGTGCCCTGACCTTCTACAACGAAACCTTCGGCCGTCGCAATACCGACGAGATGACCCGTCGTGCCCTCCGGGTGCAGAATGGTGCCATCATCAACGGCAAGGAGGGTAAGCCCAAATCATATTATATCGAGTTCAAGGATAATTCCGACGAATGGGATTACGATACCGACCGTGAAATCCTCGCCGCCTTGCTGAAGCACTATCGTGAGAAGGTGGAGATCAAATACCAGCCCGACTTCTTCAATGTCATCGACCACGATTATGGCGGTGACTACCAGAAGTTCGTAGACCGGATATACAAGAAGTCGAAGCTGATGACGCACGACAAGAAGATCTACGTGAACAAGAAGAGTTATCACCGTGATCCGGGTGTGGTCTATGGCGAGAGTCTGATCTCTGTGCAGGCTGATATCCGTGCCGATCTGGAGGCTACCTACGACAGTATCGACGTGCTGGAGCGTTACCTCTGTGCCGCCAAGCTGCGTATGGAAGAGGATATGCCCAACTACAGCGATGCCAACTTCACCATGCGACTGAGCTATGGACAGGTGGGTGAGTATCTGCTTGGTGGCAAGCCCTCGGGCTACTACACCGAGGCCAGCAGCATCGTGGAAAAGATGAATCGTGGAGAACAGGGCGTCGTCGACTATGAGGCGGAGCCCATCATGAAGGAACTGCTGTCTGTCAACGACTTCGGCAAGTACACCGACAAGACCACAGGAAAACTGCATCTCTGCTTTCTGTCGAACAATGACATCACAGGCGGTAACAGTGGTTCGCCGATGTTCAACGGCAAGGGTGAGCTCATCGGTCTCGCCTTCGACGGCAACTGGGATTCTCTGTCTTCGGATATCTTCTTCGACTCCCAACTGGCACGCTGCATCGGTGTTGACATCCGTTATGTACTCTATATGATGGAGAAATGGGGTAAGGCAGACCGTTTGTTGAAAGAGATCAACGCGAAATAGAAAAAGCCCCATTTCATCGGGGCTTTTTCTATTTCTTCTTTCTGGGCTTGCGCATCGCCCAGCCTTCTTCGGAGAAGTCCGGCTCAGGGCCTTTCAGGTCGCGAGGCACTTTATTCATCAGTGCCCGCCAGTCGTCTTTCTTCTGGCGTTTCGGCTTCTCCTCCTTCTGACGCTTGGGCTGACTGTCGCGTCTGCCACGTTTCTCACGAGTCGAAGGGGCAGCAGTCTCTCTTGGGTTCTTGCCACCTTCGTCTGCGTCGTTGCAGCGGACTGTGCGGCCCTTATAGCGGATGCCCGTCAGCTGGATCATCACCTTCTTGGCATCTTTCTCAGGCACCTCGAAGTAGGAGATGGTGTCTAACAGGTCGATATGGCCTACCTCCTGACGACCGCCTACGAAACGGTTCAACGTCTGCATCAGTTCGCCCGGATAAAATCCGTCGCGCTTGCCTAGATTGATGAACAGCCGGCGATAACCCTTTTGGGCTTTGTTCTGCAGTTTCTGCTTATCGTTCTGCGGCTTCTTCTCCTTCTTGTCGGGAATCACCGCCTCAATCTCTGGCGCATCGGCATAATAGGCGAGGAACTTGCCGAACTCTAGGGAGACAATCTTCTTGATCAGCTCATCCTTGTCGATATACTCGAAGTAACGGTTGATGTCCTGCATGAAGGGAGCAATCTCCTCATCGTCGACGTCGGTCTTCACGATCTGGTCCATCACCTTGTAGAGTTGTTTCTTACAGATTTCCTCTGCCGACGGAATCTCTGCCTTCACAAACTCCTTGCCGATCTCCTTCTCGATGTTGCGGATCTTATGTTTCTCGCGGCTATGGATGATGGAAATCGACGTGCCTTTCTTGCCGGCACGACCCGTACGGCCCGAGCGGTGGGTATAGTTCTCGATGTCATCGGGCAGTCCGAAGTTGATGACGTGCGTCAGATCGTCGACGTCAAGTCCTCGTGCTGCTACATCCGTCGCCACAAGCAACTGCGTCAGATGGTTGCGGAACTTCTGCATCGTCAGGTCGCGCTGTTGCTGAGAGAGATCGCCATGCAACGACTCAGCGTTATAGCCGTCCTTAATCAGTTTGTCGGCAATCTCCTGCGTCTCGATCTTCGTGCGGCAGAAAATGATGGCGAAGATGCGGGGATAGTAGTCCACGATGCGCTTTAGGGCGAGGTACTTGTCCTTGGCGTTCACCATATAATAGATGTGGTTCACGTTCTCCGCACCCTCGTTGCGACTGCCGACGACAATTTCCTTGTAGTCGTGCAGATACTGTTTAGCAACGCGCTCCACCTCACGGCTCATCGTGGCCGAGAACATCAGCGTATCGTGTTCCTCGGGCAACGACTCGAAGATCTCGTTGATGCTGTCTGAGAAGCCCATGTTCAGCATCTCGTCGGCCTCGTCGAGCACGATGTTACGCACCTCGTCGAGATGCACCTTCCCACGATGCATCAGGTCTATCAGACGACCTGGGGTGGCGACGATAATCTCCACGCCCTGTTTCAGGGCACGCATCTGTGCCTCGATGGCTGCTCCGCCGTAGACGGCCTCCACATGAACGCCGTCCATGTATTTGGCGAAGTCGCGAATATCGTCGGTAATCTGCAGACAGAGCTCACGGGTAGGGGAGAGCACCAGGGCCTGCGTCTCCCTGCGGCTGGTGTCGATACGCTGCAAGAGAGGGATGCCGAAGGCTGCCGTCTTACCCGTTCCTGTCTGGGCAAGGGCAATCACGTCGCTGCCCTCGCCCCTGTCTCTCCCCCCTTCGAGGGAGGAGTCAGAGGGGGGTAGCAGATAGGGAATCACCTCCTCCTGCACAGGCATCGGATACTCGAAGCCCAATTCCTCGATGGCCTTGCGAATCTCTGCGCTGACGCCTAATTCCTCAAATGTCTTCACTTATTTACCTTTTTACCTTTTTACTCTTTTACCTTTTTACCTTTATCTAACTACTTCCGTAAATTCCGGCTTGGCACCCTCTGCCTTGCTGACGGTGACGAAGATGGTAGAAGTGCTCTCCTCGCCGTTCATGCCTTTACTCTTCACGATGAACTTAAAGTCATCGCTGTCGTCTGTTGAGCGCTTGCCGACGGTCTCAGGCGTGCCGAGGGGGAACTGATAGTCAGAGCAGGCTGCGTCGAAGATGGCCTTGTCGTCCTCAGTCACAGGCTCCTGTGCGGAATAGTCTGGCAGCGGACTGACCTCTCCCTCCTTGTAGCCGTTCTCTTTCAGGAAACGGTCGAGCTCCTTTTCAGCAGCAGCCACTCTGGCTGTGCGCACACCATAGCCTTTCTGGATCTTAGCCTTGGGAAGAGCCTTTGCGAGGGCATCCGACGAGGTGTTCAGACCGCCGCTGCCGAAGGTACAGAAGGGCACGATGGTCTTGCCTGCAAAGTCCTGCTCCTTGACGAGCGTTGCGATGGGCATGGCAAAGGTACCGAACCAGATGGGATAGCCGAGGAAGATGACATCATAGTCAGCAATGTTGGATTTGAGCTCTTTCAGCGCAGGAGTCTGGCCACTTTCTCTCTCCTTATTGCTACGCTCGATGGTTTTCTGGAAGTCGCCACTGTAAGGCTCAACTGCCTCGATGGCCTCGATGTCAGCACCCAGTTGTTTCTGCAACTCTTCTGCCACCGCCTTAGTGGCTCCGTTCTCTGAAAAATAAAGTACAAGCTGGCGGTTGGTATTCTCCGTCGCCTTCTGCTGCTGTGTGCAAGCACTTGTCATACATGCCACCATTGCCATTGATAATAATAATTTCTTCATATTCTTGATTTTTATGTAAAACAATCTCTGTGCAAAGATAAGGATTTTACGTCAGAAAAACAAATTTTGCAATACTTTTTTTACTTTAGAGAGTTAATTCTCCAATTCTCCAATTACACATTTTGTGTAATCAAAAAGTTGGAACCCCAAGACAGTAGGGATGAAAGTCTGAGATCCCATGGCGATGCAGCTGTACTTGAATCATAATCTTAATATAGTGATGTGGTGAGAAAAATTCAAAAATACTACAAATAAAATGCCAAATATGCAGGCAGGTACTTCACAGCTTCCTCTCGTGCATAATCCTTTGTATAGATGAGGTACCGCTCGTTGGTGATCCGTGATGAGTATTTCTTGCAGAATGCATCTAAAGAAGCATGCGTCTTATAGGAAGAGGATTTAACTTCTATTGGAAGAATCTTGGTTCCACGAGACAACAGGAAATCTACTTCGTAATTGTGTTTCCCGCTCTCCGTAGGCCAAGAATGATAGAAGAGCTTGTTGCCAGAGGCAGTGAGCATCTGAGCAACGATGTTCTCATATAAATACCCAAGATTGGTAGCAAGTTTGTCACTGAGAAGTCGCTCGTAGATGACGTTTTCCGTAAACGCCTTGTCACGGAATGCCAACGTGACAAAGAGACCTGTATCACCGACAAACATCTTGTATTGTTCCAAATCCTCCGTACTACCAAGACCGACATTAGGGTCATCACAATGGTGGGAGATGTTCACCGTTTTGGACTTTTCCATCTCTGAAATGAGTTCGATATAGTCTTCTGCCCTTGCCTTGGGAATAACACTGGAGATTTGATAGCGGGAAGCATTGCTATTGAGTTGGGCAGGAACGGCTGCGAAGATGCGGGCTGCTTTTCCAGAGGGGTCTATTTTCCCGAAATCCTCGTCATATAGATCCAGAATGAGCCTCTTGGCACGATCCACCATTTCGAAGTTGTTTGTCTCCAAATAGACATCAACTGCCTGTGGCATACCACCTACAAGCATGTAGAGGCGGAAGTCGCGCATGAGTTTGCGATGGGCTTCTTTCAAGGGTTGCGGGTGTTCCCATATGCTACGAAGCAGTGGAATTGTTGCCGTGTCGCCCATTGCCCAACGGAATTCTTCGTAATCCATCGGATACATGCTGATGCGCTCTTCTTCGCTGGGAATAAGTATGTGATCTGTATTCTTACGGATGGAAATCAGGGAACCTGTTTCTATGTAATCGTAACGATGGTCTTCCACGAACGACTTGATAGCTTGTCTGGCAAGCGGTTGGAATTGAACCTCATCAAAGACGATGAGTGACTTGCGCTCAACTAATTGTACGCCATATACCAATTGAAGTCTAAGGAATATGTAATTGAGGTCAGATACATCGTTGAAGAGGTCTTTCACTTCTTGTGAGCATTTGGTAAAGTCGATAAGGATAAATGACTTATACTCGTTCTGAGCGAAGGTCTTGACAATCGTTGACTTACCGATACGACGCGCACCTTCTATGAGAAGGGCGCTGTTTCCATTACTATCCTGTTTCCATTTGAGCATTCGCTCGTAGATTTTGCGCTTGAAAAGTCTCTTTGATTCCATAACTTGCTATTTTCTGTGCAAAAATAGTAATTTATTTTCTTCCCTCAAAATTTTTGCGGCACAAAAACGCAAAATTCTCAAAATTTAAATCTTTACATAACACAAAATTCTCAAAATCTTCGTCATTTACCTTCGCTTGAACCAGCAGAACCCACCTGAAGAGGAAGCATAGACATGGCCGTCAGAGGAAGTGGCGATCAACTCGTTCCCCATGTCTTAAAAGCAACAATAACAACCAACAAGAGAGAAATGGTCACATGGTCACAGCTGTGACCATGTGACCGAAAGAACTTTGCTGATATTATAGTTGCATCAGACAGATGGGAAAGAAATTGGCTGGGAATTTCAGTAAATGGATTATTATTTGTACCTTTGTGCTCGAATTTAAGAAAGAAACGTTATGAAGATATGTGTGTTTTGTTCTGCGAATCAGCAGATTGATCCGGATTTCTTCGGCATGACCGAGGAGTTGGGCAGGTGGGCGGCCAGTAATGGGCATGCCCTTGTGTATGGAGGTGTGAACCAGGGATTGATGGAATCGCTCGGCAAGGCTGCGAAGGAGGCTGGCGGAAGGACTATCGGCATCATTCCGATGATCGTCGAGAAGTCAGGAAGAACGAGTAATTATGTGGAGATTGAGATCCCCTGCGACAACCTGAGTGACCGCAAACAACTGATGATGGAACAGAGCGATGTGTTCATCGCCCTGCCTGGCGGCATTGGTACCATCGATGAAATCTTCACGGTTGTTGCGTCAGCCACCATCGGCTATCATCAGAAGACCGTCATCCTTTATAATATGAAGGGCTTCTGGGATTCGCTGATGGCCTTGCTTAATGACCTGCAAGCCAAGGGGATGGTTCGCGGGAATTGGCGGGATTACATCAAAACAGCCGATTCCATCGAGGATCTGTCAACCTTGATGGCTGGAATTTAGAACCCTTGATTAAGAGTTGCTACCTTCGATGCTACTCAGTGCAGCATCCAGTTCCCGTTGCTTTTGGGCGGCGAAGTCTAAGTCGATGCTGTTGTGGATGCTGCCGCAGACGTTGGCAGAAAACGCACTGGCCTCACCGATGAGGGCATCCCACTGTTCCTGAGTGAGTCCCGTCTCCAGCATCTCACGGGTAATGCCGTTCTTGATGAGTCCATAGACGAAGCCGGCGTTGAAGTTGTCACCTGCCCCAATGGTGCTGACAGTCTCCATCGGCTTGACTGGATACTGACGGGCAAACTTTCCCGCGCCCCTCACCTCTATCGGATTGCATCCCTGAGAATAGATGAAGTTCTTGCAGTAGAAGTCGATCTGGGCCTTGTAGACCGTCTCGGCATCGTGCTTGTTGAACATCACCTCGAAGTCCTCCTGACTGCCTCTGACGATGTCGGCATACTCCAGGTTCTCCAGGATATTCGCATTCAGCTTCATCACCTCGTTCTGATGCGAGGCGCGGAAGTTCACGTCGTAGTAGAGGATGGCCCCTTGATTGTGGGCATACTCCAGGAATCCCTGTACCTGCTGGCGGATGACAGGATTGACGGCATAGTAGGAGCCGAACATTACGATGTCATCAGGCTGTATCTCAGGCAGGACGAAGTCCAGACGGTCGTGGGGATGATCCTTATAGAAGATGTACTCTGCGTCGTTGTGCTCGTTGAGGAACGCCAGCGATACGGGTGACTTGGATTCAGGATATACGTTGATGCTGCTGGCATCGACGTGATTTTCCTCTAAGAAACTGATGATACGTCTGCCGACGCGGTCATTGCCAGTCTCACTGATGAAGGCTGCGCTGATGCCGGCCCGTCCTAAGGAGATGATGCCGTTGAACACAGACCCGCCAGGTACCGCACCGATGGGCTGGTCGTTCTTGAAGATAATGTCGAGTATGGTCTCGCCTATTCCTATTGCTTTTCTCATTGCTTTTGCGTTTTCGGGTGCAAAGGTACGAAAATAAACGCAGATTTCACAAATAATTCTGCGAAAATAGCTCTCTTTGGGATTTTTTGCGTAACTTTGCAACGAACATTCATCAAAGTGGATATGAAAGCAAGGATTCTTATCTCTGTACTCATCCTGCTGATGGCGGGAGGGAGTGTCGCTGCCGCAGGTAATGAAGACGGCAGCCGTCTGTGGTTACGCCTCGACAATGCGGATGCCACAGCTGTGATCACAGGTGTCAAGGGAACGGCCATGACCGAGTTGCAAACCTACTGGCAGGGTGGCCCTGTGGTGCTGAAACGCCAGAAGGGCATTGCCAAGGACGGCTATGCCATCAAGAGCCAGAGCGGAAAAACCGTGATTTCTGCTGCCAGCGATGCAGGCCTGCTCTACGGCGCCTATCACCTGTTGCGTCTGCAGCAGACGGGACAGTCGTGCGAGAACCTTGATATCATGGAAGAACCTTTCTACGACCTGCGTATCCTGAACCACTGGGACAACCCCAATGGCACCTGCGAGCGAGGCTTTGCAGGCAAGAGCATCTTCCTGAATCCCGATCCTGAGCGCATGAAGATGTACGCTCGTGCCAATGCCTCCGTCGGCATCAACGGTGCCGTACTTAATAATGTGAACGCCAAGCCAGAGGCCCTCTCGACGGAGAGTCTGCAAAAGACCAAGTCGATTGCTGATCAGTTGCGCCCCTATGGCATCCGCGTCTATCTATCCATCAACTTCGCTTCGCCTATCAAGGTGGGTGGCCTGAAGACGGCTGATCCCCTCGATGCAGAGGTCATCAAATGGTGGAAGGACAAGGTGGACGAGATCTACAAGCTCATTCCCGACTTCGGCGGTTTCCTCGTGAAAGCCAACTCTGAGGGAGAGCCTGGTCCGATGGACTTCGGACGTACGCATGCCGATGGCGCCAATATGCTGGCTGGTGCGCTGAAGCCCCATAAGGGTATCGTGATGTGGCGCGCCTTCGTCTATAATCCCCAGAGCAGCGACCGCGCCAATCAGGCCTACGAGGAGTTCATGCCCCTCGACGGTCAGTTTGCCGACAATGTGATCATTCAGATCAAGAATGGTCCCATCGACTTCCAGCCCCGTGAGCCTTACAGTCCGCTGTTCACCGCCATGCAGAAGACACCGATGATGGTGGAGTTCCAAATTACTCAGGAGTATCTCGGTGCTGCGAACCATCTGGTCTATCTCGCCCCGATGTGGCAGGAGTTCTTCTCGTTTGTGAAGCCCCAGAGTCTGAGGGCGATGGCTGGTGTGGCCAATATCGGCGACGATACCAACTGGTGCGGACACCATTTCGCACAGGCCAACTGGTATGCCTTCGGTCGTGCGGCCTGGAATCCCTCACTGTCTCCTGAGCAGATTGCCGATGAGTGGCTGAAGGCGACCTTCGGTCTGAATAATCAGTTCCTCAGTCCCGTGAAGCAGGTGATGCTCGACAGTCGTGAGGCTGCTGTCAACTACATGATGCCATTGGGTATCCATCATGTTTTTGCCGGTGGTCACCACTACGGTCCTGAGCCTTGGTACAGTCCGAAAGGCGTACGAGCCGACTGGACGCCGCCCTACTACCATCGTGCCGATTCCATCGGTATGGGCTTCGACCGCACGACGAAGGGATCTGCCAATGTCCGTCAGTATCCTGATGAACTTTGCCGTCTTTATAACGATATCAGCACCTGTCCGGAGAACCTGCTCACCTGGTTCCACCACGTGCCTTGGGATTACCGCATGAAGAGCGGACGCACCTTCTGGGACGAGCTCTGCCATAAGTACGACGACGGTGTCCGTCAGGCACGCCAGTTCCTTGCTGTCTGGGATGCCATGCAGCCTTATGTCGACAGTCAGCGTTTCAATGAGGTACAGCGCAAACTCCGCATCCAGGCCCGTGATTCGGAGTGGTGGCGCGATGCCTGTCTGCTTTATTTCCAGACGTTCTCCCACCGTCCCATCCCGCAGGACATGGAGCATCCCGTACATAACCTCGATGAGATGATGAAGTTCCGGATCCCCATCAGCATGTATGAGAATCCTGTGAGCGGATATAACAAGTAGCAGGAATGCCCCAGTATAATACCTGCACCCTCGATAATGGGCTGCGCATCATCCACCTGCCGTCTACGTCGCAGGTAGTTTGGTGCGGCTATGACCTGGCAGTAGGCTCCCGCGATGAGTTGCCAGGCGAGGAGGGACTGGCACACTTCTGTGAGCACATGACCTTTAAGGGCACGGAACGTCGTAGTGCTCTGCAGGTGATTAATGACTTGGAGAGTGTAGGTGGTGAGCTGAATGCGTTTACCAATAAGGAGGACACTGTGTTCTATGCTGCTGTGACGAAGGAGCATTTTGCCAAGGCCGTAGACCTTCTGACCGACATCGTCTTCCACAGCCAGTATCCGCAACATGAGATCGACAAGGAGGTGGAGGTGATCTGCGATGAGATTGAGAGCTATAATGACTCGCCTGCCGAGCTGATCTACGACGAGTTTGAGAATATTATCTTCCAGGAGCATCCCCTTGGACATAACATCCTTGGTTCGGCAGACAGGGTGCGCTCCTTCAAGACGGCAGATGCCCAGCGCTTTGTGCATCGGCACTATCGTCCGGATAATGCCGTTTTCTTCGTGTATGGGGATATTGACTTTAAGCGGTTGGTGAATAAGTCGTGGAAAGAGGAAGGAGAAAGGAGGTATGAGGCGGATCAGACCACCCCTAACCCCTCCTACTCAGGAGGGGAAAACACCCTCCAAGGTAATCTCCTTCCTCCTTCCTCCTTCCTCTTTCCTCGAAAAACAATCACCCTCGATCGCGGCACCCACCAAGCTCATGTGATGATCGGCACTCAGGCTTTTCGCTTTGATGATCCAAGACGGATGACGCTATACCTATTAAATAATATATTAGGTGGTCCGGGTATGAATGCCCGTCTGAATCTTTCGCTGCGAGAGCGCCACGGATTGGTCTACACCGTCGAGAGCTCAATGGCTGCCTATTCTGATACAGGTGTATGGAGTGTCTACTTCGGCTGTGACCATCATGACATCAACCGTTGTCTGAGGCTTGTGCGAAAGGAGATGGACCGTATCATGCTCCGTCAGCTCTCAGCCTCACAGCTGACGGCTGCCAAGCAGCAACTGAAAGGACAGCTCGCCATTGCTTGTGACAACCGGGAACAGTTTGCCATCGACTTCGGCAGGAACTACCTCCACCATGGGCATGAACGGGAACTTGAGGTCCTCTTCGCCCGTATCGATGCCGTCACGGCGGAGGATATACAAAAAGTGGCTGGGAATCTCTTCCCAGCCGAAAGACTCACAACCCTTATTATCAAATAAGGACCGTTATTACTCGTTCACAACTTTTTGAATGGTGCCGTCCTCGTTGTAGAACAGACGCTGTACCTTCAACGAGCGCAAATGTGTGATGTCGTTGGAAGGAACGCAGTCGTGATAGAACAGGAACCACTCGCCCTTATATTCGACGATGCTGTGATGGGTGGTCCAGCCTACAACGGGATCGAGGATGATGCCCTGATAAGTGAACGGGCCGTAGGGGTTGTCGCCGATGGCGTAACAGAGGAAGTGGCTGTCACCGGTAGAATAGCTGAAATAGTACTTACCATTGTACTTGTGCATCCATGATGCCTCGAAGAAACGATGGGGATCACCGGCCTTCAGGGGCTGTCCGTCCTTGTCGAGGACTATCACATCATGCGGAGCCTCTGCGAACTGCATCACGTCGTCACTCAGACGGACTACGCTGCTGGGCAGGGCAGGAACGTCGGCAGGAGCGAAGAGCTGTGTCTTCTTATCAGCGGCTGGGCCGAGGTCGATGCCTTCCTTCAGGAGCTGCTTGGGTGACTTGTACCACTGGAGCTGTCCACCCCAGAGGCCACCGAAGTAGCAGTAGATCTGTCCGTCATCATCCTTGAACACGCAGGGGTCGATGGAATAGGAACCGCGCATGGGCTGCTCCTGGGGAATGAATGGTCCCTCGGGCTTGTCGGCGACGGCCACACCAAGGTGGAACACACCGTTATAGTCCTTGGCAGAGAAGATCAGGAAATACTTGCCGTCTTTCTCGACGACATCGTTGTCCCACATCTGTTTCTCGGCCCAGGCCACCTGTTCCACATCGAGGATCTTACCGTAGTCTGTCACCTCACCGTTCTCCACGTCCTCCATCGAGATCACGTGGTAGTCCTTCATCTGGAAGTGTCCGCCGTCGTCGTCGAAGGCAGCACCAGCCTCCCAGTCGTGGGAAGGATAGACGAAGAGTTTTCCGTTAAACACGTTGGCAGAAGGATCTGCATAATAGTCACTGGGATAAAGATAGCGTGGCTTCATAATCTTTTAATTTTTGTAGTTAATATTAGTCTTATAAATTCTCGTCCTTTTGTTTCTCTATCAGGCGGCGGCGACCTGCCAACTCTGCCTGCATACTCTCGTTATACTCCTTGCTGATAGGGTAGAAGTAGAGGGCAATAACACCGACACCGAAGAGGATGGCGGGCACGATGCTCGACACGATTCGTATACCCTCCATCGCCATCTCATTCTGAATGACCTCACCACCAGCGACATAGCCGAACATGCTGATAATCACACCTGCGATGGCGCCACCCAGTCCCAATCCTAATTTCAGGGCGAGGGTGATGCCGGAGAAGCAGAAACCCGTGGCACGACGATAATTCTGATACTCGATATGGTCGGCCACATCGCCAATCATTGCCCACAGCAAAGGAACCGTCGGAGCATAGGCCAGCGATTTCAGGATGTTGAGTACGAACAACAGGCTGATATCCGTCGGCGAGGGAATATAGAAGAGGGCGGTGAAGAAAGCGGTCAGCGAGAGGCACACGATGAATACCTTTTTCTTGCCATATTTGTTGGCGAGGTATCTGGAGAGGCAGATCACACCTAAGAACTGAACAATCGCAGTTGTCATATTGAAGATGGAGAAGCCGATGGAATAGGCGTCCTTCTGTTCGATATTCAGTCCGAAAAAGTTCAGGAAGTCTTGAAGTGACTTCTGGTCGATGTTGTATTGGAAGTAGAAGTTGATGGCAGAACCCCACATCGCCAGTGTGATGAATATGGCGAAGGTGAGCAGGGCCATCGAGTTCCAGGATACATCTGAAACGGTGTCCTTGATATCCTCTTTGATATTAATTTCCTGCGAGGGAGGTGGTTGGATACGCTCCTTACTCACCATGAAGGTGACAACGAACATCACCATAGCGATACAGGCAAAGACGCCGATGGTGCAGACCCAGCCGTGTTGCAGATTTCCCTTTCCAAAGGTGTCTACGAGTGGGAGCGTCAGACCCTGAACGACGAACTGGGCGATGGTGACAGCGATGAAACGGATAGTGGTGATACTTGTACGTTCCTTGATGTCGCTGGTCATCACACCGCCTAACGAAGTATAGGGAATGTTGTTGAAGGAGTAGGCCGTCATCATCAGCACATAGGAGATGGTGGCATAGGTGGCGACCATCGACTTCTCGTGGATGCCAGGATTATAGAAGGCGAGGACGTAGAACACGCAGAAGGGTATGATCGTCCACAGCACCCATGGGCGGAACTTACCCCAGCGGGTGTTCGTGCGGTCGATGAGGAGACCCACCGTAGGATCTACGATGATGGCAGAGAGGCTTCCGATCATCAGGATGCTGCCAGCCACTGCACCATCCAGCCCGAAGATGTCCGTATAGAACTTCAGCTGGAAGATGACCATCATCTGGAATACCAGATTGGCGGCGGCGTCTCCTAACGAGTAGCCGATTTTCTCCCCGAGTGAAACATTTTGTGAAGCATAATCCTTCATCGTCCTGCTTTCTATTTCTAGATATAGTCTGAATTTGTTTGCAAAGTTAAGCAAAAAAACGCCAACGGACATTATGAAATGTTACAGACACTTTTTAAAATGTTTCATCTGGTAAGAAAAATAAAGTTTTTGATGATTTCATCGAAGTTTTTTAGTATATTTGCACATCAAATTATAATCAGATGAAGAAATTTCTCTTTTTCCTGACAGCACTTCTCAGTGTGTCGTTTGTGGAAGCAAAGGTGTCATTACCCAAACTGTTTCAGTCGGGCATGGTGCTTCAGCGTGGTAAAACCATCCCCATTTGGGGGACGGCTGACGCAGGTGAGACCGTCACAGTGACCTTCAATAAGAAGCAATATACTGCTGTAGCTGATGAACAAGGCCGCTGGCGAGTGGACTTGCCGAAGATGAAGGCGGGAGGACCCTATGAGTTGACTGTTGACAGTTTACAGTTGACAGATATTCTTATTGGAGACGTGTGGCTTTGTTCCGGCCAGTCGAACATCGACGTGACCATCGAACGTGTCTATCCGCAATATTCCCAGGAGATTGACGCTTACGAGAATCCCCAGATTCGGATGTTCCGCGTGCAGAACACGACGAGCACCCATGGGGTGAAGGACGATATCCTGCCTACGCCGATCAACTGGAAACCTGTGACAAAGCAGAATGCCTGGCTCTTCTCAGCTGTTGGCTATTTCCTCGGCAAGCGGATGTTTGAGAAGACGGGCGTACCCCAGGGTATCATCGTCAACAGCTGGGGCGGCACTCCCATTGAGGCATGGATCTCTGCCGACTCCCTCCAGCGCGACTATCCGATGCTGGTGAAGCGAACGGCATTCTATCAGAACGACGAATATATTAAGGCACAGATGAAGGCCAACGCAGAGGCCAATAGGCAGTGGGATGCTTTGCTCAATGAGGCCGATGCCGTGCAGGACTATATCCGGCCAGACTATGACGATGCAGACTGGAAGACCATCAACCAGAAAGACTGGACCTGGCGAGGCACGGGTACCGTATGGCTCCGTCAGCATATAAATATAAATAAGGAACACGCGCGCAAGCCGGCCCGTCTGCTGCTGGGCACGCTCTTCGACCAGGATGTCACTTATCTCAACGGACAACAAATCGGTCATACCGGCTATCAGTATCCTCCGCGACGCTATGATATCCCGGAGGGGCTGCTCAAGGAGGGCGACAATGTGATAGCCGTGCGCTTTATCAATAAATACGGTGCTGCTCACTTTATTCCCGAAAAGCCTTATCTGATGGCCTTTGGCGAAGACCGTTTCTCGCAAAATCCGATGCCGAAGGATATTATCCCCCTTGGTGAGACGTGGAAGATGCATGAGGGAGCCGAAATGCCGTCGTGCCCCAGTGGTGACGTGTCGTTGCAGAATCTGCCGACGACCCTCTATAATGCAGTGCTCCACCCTCTGGCTCCCTATGCCCTCAACGGTGTGGTGTGGTATCAAGGTGAGTCGAACACCGGTAATCCTGCCCCTTATGCCGACTATCTGAAGAAACTGATGGGATGCTGGCGTGACCGTTGGCAGGACCAGCAGATGCCCTTCGTTGTCGTGCAGCTCGCCAACTACGACGGTCGTCAGCAGACGGGTATGCCCAGGCCCATCACCTATCAGGAGGCGCCTGTGAACAGCGGTTGGGCACAACTCCGTGAAGCCCAGCGCACTGCCGCCAAGGCAGATCCCTATACAGAACTCGCCGTCATCAACGACTTAGGTGAGACGGTCGATATTCATCCTTTGCGCAAGAAGGAAGTGGCTGAGCGTATCGGGCTCTGCTTTGACCGTCTGGTCTACAACGACAAGAAGGTGAGTCTCTATCCTGAGGTCATAGATAGTCAATTGACAATGGATAATGGACAATGTAAAATTGCCCTTACGCTTGACCAGCCCGTTGTGTCAGGCACTCTATACGAATTCGAGGTTGCCGGTGAGGACGGGAAGTTTGTGAATGCTGAGGCTACTGCCGACGGCAATCGCATCACCATTCTCTCACCTCTCACCTCTGACCACTCACCTCAGAAAGTGCGCTACGCATGGAAAGACAACCCCCTCAAGGCCAATGTCCGTTCATTCACCGGACTCCCGATGTCTTCTTTCGAGTTAGAGGTGTCTGAATAAATATGTTCTTCTGTTCTTCTGTCTAAAAAGAATAAATCAAAAAATATAGTTATTATGGCAACAACAACAAACGAATCAAAGGGCTTCTATAAGCTCAACTGGGTACAGCGCATCGGCTTCGGTTCCGGTGACCTTGCGCAGAACCTGATTTTCCAGGTCATTTGTACTTATCTGCTATTCTTCTACACCGATATCTACGGACTCACGCCTTCAGCTGTAGCCGTGATGTTCCTGGTGGGTAATGTGGCAAACGTCATTTGGGACCCCATCGTGGGTACTCTGATCGACAAGAGCAATCCGCGTTTCGGTAAATACCGTTCGTATCTGCTCTACGTAGGTATTCCCCTTTCGGGTTTTGCTATCTTGTGCTTCTACAATGGCTTTGCACCGTCGCTGATATATGCCTATGTTACGTATATCTCAATGCAGCTGCTCTATACGTTTATCAACGTGCCGTATGGTGCCTTGAACTCCTCACTGACGCGCGACACCGACGAGATTACCATCCTGACGTCTGTCCGTATGTTTATGGCCAACCTCGGTGGTCTGGCCGTGAACTCTGGTCTGCCCCTGTTTATCGCCCTGATTGCAGGCGCACCGTCTGACAGTCTTCCGAAGGATCCCTCGGCTTGGTTCACGACGATGACCATCTATGCCATCGTAGGTTTCTGTCTGCTCTTTTTCTGCTTCACGCAGTGTAAGGAGCGCGTTGTGATGGATGCGAAAACCACGGAGGACGTGAAGGTCAGCGACCTCTGGATGGAGTTCCTTCGTAATCGCCCCTTGCGTGTTTTGGCCTTCTTCTTCATTACTGCCTTCGCCATGATGTCTGTCGGTAATGCCGCTGGTGCCTATTTCATGAACAGCAATCTGCACGGTTCGGCTCAGGAATTGTCCATCTTCATGGCTTTGGGTTCTGCTCCCGCGTTCATTTTCATGCCGCTGGTGCCTTGGTTCAAGCGTATGGTGGGAAAGAAGAATATGTTCTATCTCTTCCTGACCGCCGCCATCATCGGTATGGCGATGCTCTACGTCATTTCCAAGATGGAGAGTCCCAGTATGATGATGATCTATGTGGCCCAGTTCATTAAGTCTACGGGTGTCATCGTCGCCACGGGTTATATGTGGGCATTGGTTCCTGAGGTGATCTCTTATGGTGAGTATACCACAGGCCGTCGTATTTCCGGTATTGTCAATGCCTTGACGGGACTGTTCTTCAAGGCCGGTATGACCTTCGGTAGCATTGTCGGCCCCGCTGTTCTGGCATTTGTCGATTATGACAGCAAGGTAATCGACCAGACGCCTTTGGCTGAGGAGGGAATCCTCTGGCTGGTCTGCGTCATCCCCGCTATCCTGCTCGCTTTGGCCATGTTCATTATCTCGAAGTATGAGTTGACTGACGAGGTGATCGACGACATCAACAAGAAAATCGAAGCAAGAGGCTAACGCCACACAATAAAAGGAACAGAAGAACGTTATTATCCTAAAGATTTCAGCAGAACGTGAGAAACGTCTGGAGAATGATGATAGGATGCGTTCTTCTGTTCCTTTGTGTTTGTACAAAGGCGCAGGAGTACGTGAGCCTGACAGCACAGCAGCTCAGGATAGACTCTCTGTTGCCTGTCTATACGTATCAGAAGCAGTTAGGCAGCCATTATGCCGACTCCGTCTGGCACGTCAGCATTGAGTATCCTTTATTCATCGACATGTCGCCTGCCGATGTCAAGCGCTATCGGCAGATCAGTGACGAACCTCTGCCGGCATGGCCCGAGGTGTCGCAGTCTGTGGAGGTGGCGCGTAAGCAGGGTGTTCTCGAGGTGTCGTTTGTGCCTTTGGTCTTCCGCAATGGGAAATATCAGAAGCTGGTGTTCTTCAAGCTGAATGTGACGGCTATCCCTGTTGCCAGGACACGTGCCACTCGTGCAGCCAGTGATCGCTATGCCGACCACTCTGTCCTACAGTCAGGCACCTGGGCAAAGATCAGTGTCCCAGAGACGGGTTTCTATCAGCTGACGGATGCCCTCATCAAAAAGGCAGGATTCTCTGATCCATCGAAAGTGAAGCTCTATGGCTATGGCGGAGCCCTGCAACCAGAAAAGTTGACTGGTGATTACCTCGCTGATACGGACGACCTCGAAGAGGTGCCCACCTGTGTGATTGATGGTCGCCGTCTGTTCTATGGTGTCGGCCCCGTCAATTGGGAGACAGCCGCCACCACCACGCGAACTCGGAATCCCTATGCCAACGCTGGCTGTTATTTCCTGACTGAGAGCGAGGACGAACCTCTCTCCATCAGTCACGAAGACTTCGTGGCCACCCATTATCCCACGGCCAACGACTACCACGACCTCTATGAAGTGGATGATTTCGCCTGGTACCATGGCGGCCGTAACCTCTTCGACAAGACGCTCTTCTCCATCGGCAGTCCGCGAAGCTATACCCTTTGTGCCAATGGTGATACCGGCACCCTGTCCGTAGCCCTGACTTACGACGGCAGCATCTCTGCGACGATTGCCGTCAACGACTCCGTCATCGGCTCCGTCACACGGAAAGTTTCTCTCGACAGTTATACCGAGGCCGAAGAAAACATCATCAACTACGACCTGACGAACCTGAAAGCGGGAGAGAACACCGTCACCATCACCCAGACCTCTGGCGCTAACCTGCGGCTTGACTATCTCTCGCTGACACTCGCCACGCCCAAGACGATGACGGATCTCCAGGCGTCAGACCTGCCAGTACCTGACTACCACTATCAGATCATGAATCAGGACCACCATGCTGATGAGGCTGTTGATATGGTCATCATCATCCCTACCAACCAACAGGTGTTGTCAGAGGCCGAGCGTATCAAGGCCTGGCACGAGGAGCACGATGGCCTGCGCGTCAGGATTGTCCCTGCCGATGAACTCTACAACGAATTCTCCAGCGGTACCCCTGATGCCACCGCCTACCGCCGATATATGAAGATGCTGTACGACCGTGCTGACACAGACAAGGATCAGCCACGCTATCTCCTGCTCTTTGGCGACGGTGCCTGGGATAATCGGATGCTTTGCGCTGACTGGGATGACTACAACCCAGATGACTTCCTGCTCTGCTTCGAGAGCGAGAACTCTTTCAGCCACGTCAGTTGTTACGTCAGCGACGATTTCTTCTGTCTCCTCGACGACGAGGAAGTGATCCAGGAAGGTTCGTCGTATAAAGGCAAGCCCGATGTAGCCGTAGGTCGTTACCCTGCGCGTACCCTTGATCAGGCAAAGGTGCTCGTCGACAAGACACTTAGCTATGCCGCCAACGAATTTGCAGGCTCTTGGCAGAATGTCATCTGTATGATGGGTGACGACGGTAATGGCAATTCCCACATGATCACCGCCGACCGTGTGGCCACCCTCATAGAGAATAACTATCCGGGCTATCAGGTGAAGAAGATCTACTGGGATGCCTACCAGCGCGTCTCCTCCGCTACGGGCTATTCCTATCCGGAGGCCACCCGTCAGATCAAGCAGCAGATGGCCGATGGTGCACTGTTCATGAATTACAACGGTCATGGTGCGCCTTATGCCTTCTCCCATGAACTTGTGATGAAACTCGCCGACTTCGAGACTTCCACCACTACCCGTCTGCCCCTGTGGCTCACGGCTTCCTGTGACATCATGCCTTTCGACGGACAGGAGGACAACATCGGTGAGACCGTGATGCTGAGTCAGAAGGGTGGGGGCGTGGCCTTCTTTGGTACCACACGAACTGTCTATGCCAACTACAACGAGGCGATGAACCTCGCTTTCACCGGCTACGTGCTCACACCTGGCTACACTATCGGTGAGGCTGTGCGGCAGGCGAAGTGCGACCTTGTCAGTACAGGGCGTGATACCTCGCCCAACAAACTGCAATACTCCCTCTTAGGTGACCCTGCCCTACCGTTGGCCTGTCCGAAGTCGCAGGTGGTGGTCGACAGTATCAACGGCCAACCCGTTGGTTCCGACATCACCCTTGGTGCAGGCTCTATCGCCAAAGTCACGGGGCATGTCGTCCGTGGCAAGGAAGTGGCTACAGACTTCCATGGGATCGTGGCTGCTACGGTCCGCGATGCTGAGGAGACCATCGTCTGCAAACTCAACGACACCTCGTCACAGGGCGCAGAGACTCCCTTTGTCTATTTGGACCGTACGAAGACCCTCTATCAGGGTTCCGACAGCGTGAGCCAGGGTGTGTTCCATTTCACCTTTGCTGTGCCTAAGGATATCAGTTATACCGACGGCAGTGGCCTGATGACACTCTATGCCGTCGATAATGACAAGACGGAGACGGCCCACGGCCAGACGGATGGCTTCTACCTCACCGACAGTGAGATCGCCACCAATGACTCCATCGGTCCCTCCATCTTCTGCTATCTCAACAGCCGTTCGTTCTCCAACGGCGACAAGGTCAATACCACGCCCTATTTCTTTGCAGAGCTCTACGATGAGAGCGGTATCAATGCCTCTGGCAGCAGCATCGGCCACGACCTCGAGCTCGTCATCGACGGAGAAACGTCGCAGACCTATAACCTCAACGACTATTTCACCTTTAACTTTGGTGACTATCGCAGCGGTACGGTCAGCTTCAGCATACCGACACTCTCCTACGGCTCCCACTCCCTGCAGTTCCGTGCATGGGACGTGCTGAACAACTCGTCCGTTTCCCGTCTCTCGTTCGTGGTGTCTGACGACATATCCTCCGGCAATCTGAACGTCGTCTGCACGAAGAACCCCGCCTGGGATTGGACTTCTTTCATTATCACCCAGAGTATGACAAGTACGGAGATGGACGTGCTGATGGAGGTGTTCGACGTTGCAGGCCGTCAGCTCTATAAGCGGACCGTCAAGGGGGCTACCACAAATGGTTCCTTCGTCCTCAACTGGGACATTAACCTCAGTGGCGGATCCCACCTGCAAACAGGTGTCTATCTCTGCCGAATTACCGTGGGCGACACCTCTAAAACCGTTAAATTGGTCATCATCAAACAATAAATAGGTGGCGAAAACGTTATATAAAGGTAAAAAGGTAAAAAAGTAAGAGAGTCAAAGATTATAAAGAAATAAATGAAAATGATGAATATATTATATAATAAGGTGACGGGGTGGGTAAAATGGTTTTTACCTTTTTACCTTTTTACCTTTTTACCTTTAAGTCTCTTTGCCCAGGACGATGACAAGATCCAGATGTTCAATCCCGTTGAGTATGCTGTCATCTCCCAGACCATTGCCCCTGATGCCCGTGGCGCCTCCCTGGGTGACATCGGTGTGGCAACAGACCCGGATGTGAACTCCCAGTACTGGAATCCTGCCAAGTATCCTTTCTGCATCAGCCGCTCAGGCATCGCCCTGAACTATACACCCTGGCTGCGACAGCTCGTCAGTGATATTGACCTGGCCTACGTGGCTGGCTACTACCGTATCGGCGACTACTCGGCCATCTCCGGATCGTTGCGCTATTTCTCCCTTGGTGAGGTGTTTGCCGACGACGGCATGACTGTGAAGCCCTACGAGATGGCGCTCGATGTTGCCTATTCGATGATGCTCAGCGAGAAGTTCTCCTTGGCAGCTGCCATCCGATGGATTCACAGCGACCTGCGCTATGACTACAGCGAGGATTCCAAACCCGCCTCGGCCTTTGCTGCCGACCTGGCGATGTACTACAACAACTATATCATGCTCGGCAGTCGTGAGTGTCAGTTGGGCCTGGGCTTGAACATGTCAAACATCGGTTCTAAGATTTCCTTCTATGGCGACGATGAGAGCCAGTTCCTGCCTGCCAACCTCCGTCTGGGTGCCTCGCTGATGGTACCTGTCGACGAGTATAACCGTTTCACTGTCACAGCCGACCTCAACAAGTTCTTGGTGCCCACCGTACCTCGTCAGGAGGAGGGTGAGTCGAATAGCGACTATCAGGACCGTGTGCGTCGAGAGTATAGCGATGTAAGTTCTATCAGTGGTATCTTCAAGAGCTTTGGCGATGCCCCCGGCGGCTTCAAGGAGGAACTTGAGGAGGTCCAGTGGAGTATAGGTGCAGAGTATGTCTACCACGACCAGTTCTCCCTCCGTGCGGGTTATCATCATCAGGCAGAGTCGAAGGGCAACATGAAGTATTTCACGGTTGGTGGTGGTTTCCGTATGAGTGTCTTCTCCCTCGACGTGGGTTATGTCATCTCCACGGCCAAGAGCAATCCTCTCGACCAGACCCTCCGTTTCACCCTCGCCTTCGACATGGATGGCATTAAGGACCTATTCAGGAGATAGACCCACCCCCTGCCCCTCCTTAAGGGAGGGGAGTTTGATTACATTTGAGGATAGATAATTATAACGTATGAAATATAAATATGAGACTACCGACTCTGCTACTTATCAATTATTACAGGATAAGGCACGAGAGATGAGACGCAATCCCACAGAGGCAGAATCTGCACTATGGAATTTTCTTTCCGGAGATAAGATGGGTGTACATTTTCGTCGTCAGCATCCAGTATTTGGATATATTCCAGATTTTGTTTGCCTTAAGGAACGTCTGATTGTTGAGATTGATGGTGGGTATCATTTGGCAGAAGAACAACACGAAATGGATCTAGAGCGTACGGCATATTTGAATCAGATGGGATATGTTGTGCTGCGATTTACCAATGAAATGGTTCTTAACGACATTGACACTGTCATCGAGGAAATCTCCGACGCGATCTCTGACCCCATGTCTAACCAGTCTCCCATCCCTTCGGGAGGGGCTGGGGGTGGGTTCCGAGTTGGCTTTGGATTTGACGTCCATCAGTTAGTAGAAGGCCGCGACCTGTGGATGGGCGGCATTAAGATTGAACATAGTAAAGGTCTCTTGGGCCACAGTGATGCCGACGTGCTGCTGCATGCCGTCTGCGACGCCCTGTTGGGAGCGGCGAACATGCGTGACATCGGTTACCACTTCCCAGACACCTCTGCCGAGACTGATGGCATGGACAGCAAGATTATCCTCCGCGACACCATCGCCCTGATAGCCACAAAAGGCTATCACTTGGTGAATATCGATGCCACCATCTGTGCCGAGCGCCCCAAGATGAATCCCCACATCCCTGCCATGAAGGCTTGTATGGCTCAAATCTGCGGCTGCGACGAGGACGATATCTCCATCAAGGCCACTACCACCGAGAAGCTCGGCTTCACAGGCCGTGAGGAAGGCATCTCTGCCTACGCCGTCTGCCTGATAGAGAAATAGGAAACAGCCTACCGTGCAATCCTAAATGTTGCGCACGTCCAGCATTTTATAATAAAATGTTGCCTGTGCGCAACTTTTTTATTATATTGTTGTTAGATCATCGGTTGTTATCGTTTTGAACTTTTTTCTTAAATAACGTTAATAGGACGTGGTGTTTTGAACTGCTTTTTATCTATATTATTAGAAAAAAGTTTGAAAAGTGATACATCTGCAATATCATCATTCAAGAATGAGAGGCCTGGCGTTGGTTATTGTCATCGCATCATGGCTACCTTGGCAGGCGATAGTCCTGGCTCAGGGTATAGAGGCTGCTCGTCTCTATGCAGTCATCGTCAACGGTGGGCGTAACAAACTGACGAACCATGAGCGCTATTGGAACGACTGTGCCTTTCTCTATCGTACCCTGCGACATACGTACCATATTCCTCAGCGTAACATCACTGTGCTGATGAGCGATGGTGGAGTCAAGGAAGATGATATGATCCGTGCAGACGGATGGGGATTCCGCTCGTCACCTACAGACCTCGATGGCGACGGACAGCCTGACGTTGACTATCCTGCCAAACGCGAGATCTTAGTCAGCGTGCTTTACGACCTGTCCAAGAAGTTGACAACGGACGATCATCTGTTCTTGTTCTTCGTAGATCATGGTGGTTCAACAGATCACCAGTCGGATTCGTTCATCTGGCTATGGAATGACGAGCAGATGGAGGACTATGCATTGGCTTTGTTGCTGAGGCTATTCAATGTCGCTTCGATGAACATACTGATGGGACAATGCTACTCTGGTGGTTTCATGGAAGAATTAGCACGAGAGGGTCGGGTAATGTCGACATCCTGTTGTGGTAACGAACAGTCTTGGGCAAGCCCAAACCATAAATACGACGAGTTTGTCTATCATTGGATTTGTGCCATCAATGGAGCCGATGAAACAGGACATCCCATCAATGCCGATGCCGACAATAATGGAGATGTGTCGATGGCTGAGGCTTTCGAATATGCCAGAAGCCATGATCGTGCCAATGAGACGCCGCAATATGCCTCCTGGCCAGAGCAACTTGGCGAGCAATGGACGTTTGCCAAAGCCAACTTAGGCACACTCGGCATCGAGGAAGTTCAGGCTGAAAGCAATGAACCAGAAGAGATTTGGTCTCTCTCAGGTGTCCGTTGTCAGGATACGTCGAAGCATGCCGTCTATATCCTAAGGAAAGGTGGTAAGACAAGAAAAGTGATCAGATAATATATAATAGGTATAACCAACAAAAACGATTGAATATGAAACAGAAATTGAGTTTATGGATGATGAGTCTGTTGTTCGGCATCCTGCCGATGGCAGCAGCCAACGTGACCAGTGACCCCAGTGTACTGGAGTTTGGTAAGATGTGGGTAGAAGGAGGCTGCATTGCAAAGCTGACGCAGCGGCTCTGTGTAGAGGTCAAGAACACAAGCGACAAGGATTTCTATGGGGTATGGGTTGCGGTAGATGAAGAACAAGAAGCATCTGTTAAAATCTCAGGAACTCCTTTATCTGGAATGAGAGAATTCACAGAAATACAAGTGCCTACAAATAGTACGGCTACGATTGAAATCTATGTATGTGCCCCAAGGGCAGGCAAGTATAAGATAATCTGTGCTAATGTTGAGCCCAAGCAGGTATTGTTCAACTATGAGTTGGATGTCGTAGAATACCAGGAACCGCAAGTATCCGGCAGCCTCAAGCTGAACATGCTGGAGCAGACAAGCGAAGGTAATGTACTCTATTGTGACACTTATCTGCCTCGTATTTCTGGAACGATTCAAATTACCAACGATGGAGAAAACAGTCTTATCACCTCTCACAATCCTTTTTTCCGCGGGCCCGTCTATTTGAAGTCTGACCTACAACTGGCCAACACGAATCAGGATCCAGAGGCTATATACTTCGGACACTATATCATAAATCCTGATAAGACTATTACCGTGGACTTTAACCTCGAACTTGCAGAAAAGCCCGAAGAAGGCAAAGAATACTATATCGAAGTCGGCATATTGGAGAAAGCCGTAGCAAGTATGGTCTTTACTATCAAACAATGTACGAATACCTATTGGACGGCAGATGGGACTGCAAAGCCCCTGCCCTTGGTGAGTGACTCACTGAAAGTGCCTGCAGAGGCCTTGGCTGTAGACCTTAGGGGGCTAAGTGCCATCAAGAGTAGCTTTTCGATAGATGTCTCGGAGGCCAATCCCAACTGCCTTTACTACCTGGGGTTCTTCGACATCCTGCCGCAGGGCTTTATCTCTGAGAAGAATATCATCCGAGGCGAAGAGGCCAAGACCATAGTGGTGGATGCCGACTACGACTATTACTGTCCGATGCCATTCAAGGCAAGAGAGGCGATGTTCACTTATACTCCCGTCAGTGAGGTTATGGGGCCGGCGAATACCTATATGAGTCAGATCATGTCTGCTGCGTTCATTCTGCCATTCGATGCCCAAAAGGGCTGGCTCAACTTCATCAACGATACTCGTGGCACAAGAGCGGGATTCTTCAATGAGGACCTGGGAGTATATTACTATGACGAGGAGGCCAGCAAAATGGCTAATAAGATGACTTTCATTCCCGTTGCCGACCTCTCTCTGAAAGCCTATACCCCTTATCTGATGTATGTAAAGCCCTCGCCAGTGACTTTCTATGCTGAAGATATCATGGTACCTGCTACGCGCGAGGCTACCATTACGACTGACAACTGTATGTTGACAGCCTCTACTACGGGGGATACCAAAGCGGTGGATGCCTATCTGTGGAGTTGTGACAGGTATTATTTCTACAATAGTGGCATAGTTACGCAGGTTCGTCCTTTCAACGTCATGCTGACCCTTCCATCAGATTCGCAGAGTTGGATACAAGAATTGGGAGATATCAATGTGGTTTACATCAGTAGAAGCGATAACCTTCCTGTGTCAGGCGGAGGTGATTATACAGACATCAAGGCGCTTCGCAGCAAAAAGTCACAAACCAATGAGGGCAGCCGCCAGCCCGTCTTCTCTCTCAGCGGTCAGCGTGTGGCAACGCTGGAGGCCATAGACGGCTGTCCCTTATTGGAGGGCTTGAAGCCAGGCGTATATATCATCGGTGGGAAAAAGGTTGTAGTCAGATAAGCAGCAGGAGATGGGAAAGCAGAGTGTACAGCAGATCGTAGAGCAGTGTCAGCGTGGAGACCGCGAGGCCTTCGGACTGCTCTATACCACGATGTATGAGCGGCTGAGGAACCAATGCCGTCACTACGTCACCAACGAGAGCACGCTCGACGATCTGCTGCACGACGCTTTCCTGCTCATCTTCAGCAAGATAGACTCCCTGAAAGACACCTCGCGGGCTGAAGCCTGGATGCAGAAGGTGATGCATAACCTGGTGCTGAGCTATCTCAATCAGCAAAAACACCAGACGATGGTCCCCCTTGAGGAGATAAGCGAACCGTCATATATACCTGACACGATGCGGCCTGCCATGAATTACGAGGAGCTGATGATGATGATTGACCAGTTGCCGAACAAGGCGAGGAAAAAGAAACTGCAACGCCTGCTCGTTGCCCTGATGCTCAGTCTGCTGGCCGCCTGCCTGCCCATCGGTCTTTGGCATCTGCTCACACAGCCTGACAGGCATGAAACAGCCCAGACACAGCAACCTTCCAGGCAGAAACCACAGTCCTCAGAGGCAGAAACACCTAAGGAAAGCCTGAGTACATCCCGTCGGGACGATCAGTCCGCCCTGCCCGGACTAGCAGTCCGCCCAGGCCGGACCAGTAGTCCGCCCTGCCCGGACTCCGACTCAACAGTCACCATCGCGGAAGAAACAAGGGAGGAAAGCACTACTCCGATACGTGAGAAGCCTCAGTCTGAGCCCTCGCCACAGCCGGAAAGGAAACCTCGGAAGACAAGTCTCGATATGCCGGAGAAGCCTATCAAAGTCACTAAACACGATGACGACTGGATGCTTCAGCTGGCTTATAGCGGCTTCAGCAGCCGTAAGGACTTTAATTTACCTTATGGCGAAAGGGATATGAACGATCCGGAACTGGATACCATTACCCATCACCGCCTGCCCATCACCGTCGGCTTGTCTGTAAACAAGATGCTGGGACGTCAGTTTGCCGTCGGCACAGGTCTGCAGTACACGCAGCTATACTCTGAAACACAGGCTGGCAATACCTATTCATGGGCACAGTCTGAACAGCGCATCCACTATCTGGGCATTCCGTTGCGAGTCATGTGGTATCCTGTCAATACCAGCCACTTGCGGGTCTATGGCACAGCCCAGACGATGTTTGAGATTCCTCTTGGAGCAACATGCCGCCAAAGTGACGTCATCGAAGGTCGGCAGTTTGATACAGGAGCGTTGCAATTAGATCCTTCTGAGCAGTGGTCCATAGGCTTAGGCATAGGACTGGAATACCGTCTGACAGCCGTTATCGGTCTCTATGCCGAGCCCAGCCTTCAGTATTTCTTCAAGCCTGGCGACGGACTCGACACCTACCGCACAGCCCATCCTGCGACGTTCTCAGTTCCCATCGGTATCAGAATCAACATTAAATAGTGCATTAAATAGTTTGGTTATGAAGAAAAGTACAATTTCAATCATCATGCTGCTTTTGTCAGCATGGTCTCAGAACGCTTCGGCGCAGCTGGCTGACGGCTTCTATCATGTCAAAAACGTCGCCACAGGCCGCTATATCAGTATCAACGACACGGATCCCGGTAATTACAAGGTATCATCTGGAGATGTCAATATGGGCGGGTTGAGGACCTATCTCAGCTATGATACCGTGGCCGTCAGCCCGTCGTGTGTCGTTTTCGTGAAGCGCCTTGACAATGGACAATACGATCTCTGCGGACAAGGTTCCGGCCTCTACGCAATGACATCAGGGAAATTCGGGGTCAACATCATCCCTCAAGGTGGTGCCTATAGGATATCCGGAACAGCGAAGGGTATCACGAAGACACTCTCCGACGGGTCGCCCAGCAACAAAGACAGCTGGCTGATGAACCGTCTCGACTATACCCAAGCCTGGAGTTTCATCCCCGTTAATTCCTCGAACGATTATATCGGCATCAGGCCTGACGTCAGGACTGCCGACGGGACCTATTATGGAACCGTCTATGCAGGATTCAATTTCAGGCTGGTTTCAGATGGTATGGCTGCCTTCTATGTCACTAACTCCAGAGGTTCAGGGTTTACGATGAAGCAGATTGAGGGTGATGTGGTTCCTTCTGGCATACCAGTTATCGTCAGGTGTAATTCTGCCAATCCAGAGGAGAATAAGATCGAGCCGGTCATAGGTGGCTATTCCTTTGATGATACCAACAGGCTTGGTGGTGTCTACTGTTCTCTGAGCGTGGCAGGACATCGTAATACCACTTTCTTCGACAACATTACCATGCGTATACTTGGCTTGAATGACAAAGGAGAACTGGCCTTTATCGCAAATCCTCCTGCTGGCCGCTTGTATAAAGACTTGTATTTGATGGGCAACAAGGCCTATCTGAAAGTCAGCCCCAGCGATGCGGATGTGATGACGATTGACGGATATGATGGAATTAACGAAGTTAAGACTACTGACAAACCAAAGTCTGCTGTCTATACATTGACAGGTATTCGCGTCCCAGATGGATTAATCCTGCGTCCTGGCATTTATATCCAGAACGGTAAGAAGCGGATAATAAAGTAATTTTTCTGTATTTTCGCATCTATATAGTAACGAACAAAGAGTAGTAATTTTTAGTAACAAAAGAGTTTAGATTATGAAAAAGAATTTTTATTTAGCAATTGGGATTGTGATGATGTTGATGACAAATCTTGTTGTCATGTCTTGTGGAAGTGATGATGAGCCCGTTACAAGGCAAAACTCTAGTGCGCCTTATGGCAAGTGGACGTTGCTGGGGTATGTCAGTAATGGTAACTTTGTCAGCTATGAGAATAGTGAGGCGAAGGATTGTTACCTGCTGTTGGAAGAAGACGGAAGCTACCGTGGGCAATTCTGTAATTTACTACAAGGCGAATATTCCTTTAGCCAGAATGGGGAGTTTCGTTTCTTGGATGGCATTTCAACAGCGGTGTTGTCTACAGATGCAGATTTGATGTTCATGGAAGAGCAGATTGGGAAGGTAAGATCATTTGAGATTGATGGAAATGTCTTGAAACTTTACTATTCCCTTGATGATTATCTTAAGTTTTCGCCTTCAGAAAGCTCTACTGAAAAGCCTTCAGATGAACCAGCCAGTGATCCTGTTGTCGTAGTACCAAAGACTCGTGCCGACGTGAATCTGACAGCAGAGGGCGGCAGAATCAACGATGCGGTTAACCAGTTTTCCTTGAAGCTCTTCAAGGAGATGTATCTTCATCAGGACAACCGTCCGGCCATGATTGTATCACCATTTAGTGCCCAGGCTGCCCTTACGATGGCGGCTAACGGTGCCAGGGGCGCCACCCTCAACGAGATGCTTGCAGTAATGAACCTCAAAGGCTTCGGAATAGAAGACATCAACCAGTATAACCAGACCATTATAAAGGCTCTTACCGACCTCGACAATACCTCGTATGTAGAGTCGGCCAATGGCATCTGGTCGGGTATGAAGATGCTTGAATCATATATCGACGACATGAAGAACGTCTTTGATGCCGATGTAAGAACCACCGACTTCAGCAAGGATGAAATCAAGGCCATCAACGACTGGGCATACGAGAAGACACATGGTATGATTCCGTCGCTGTTTGATGAGGATAAGGGCGTCGATGCCCTGGTGGTGTTGGCCAACGCATTGTATTTCAATGCCGTCTGGGAGTCTCCGTTCAGTTCAGAGAGCAACATTGCAAGTAATTTTGCCAACGCAGACAAGAGCCAGAGTCGGGTGATTCTGATGAAGGAGGGTGGATATAAGAATTATCTGAGGTGCGAGTCGTTCGATCTTTGCGAGAAACAATATGGCAACGGCGCATTCTCGATGGTTTTCTTATTGCCGCATGATCAGGTGACACTCGAAGGCAGCATCAGCAATCTCTGTCAGATGAACTGGGCAGAGCTGAACAAACAATTAAAGAAAAATAGCCAGCTTGTACAGCTGAGTGTTCCCAAGTTTGACTTGAAGGGCATGGACTATGACCTGAAACCTACACTTCAGGACATGGGCATGCAAATACCATTTACGGGTCTTGCAGACTTCAGCAACATGTGTAAAGACGTTGCACTTGCCATCAACAAAGTCAACCAGAAGACAGCACTCATGCTCAATGAGCAGGGCACCCAGGCAGCGGCAATTACCAAGGTAGAATTCATTGCGACAGATAACGCAGAGTCTTCTAAACCCATTATCTTCACACTTAACCGGCCTTTCGCCTTCCTGATCAAGGAAAACAGTACGGGTTGTATCCTCTTCACTGGCGCAATTGACAAGTTGTAAGCGTCTTTAGTCGCCCAGTGCATTAAAGACTGTTACCCCGTTAAAGACTGTTACAATTCGTGCGGTTGTGTTAATTAATCGCAATTCTGACTATGCCCTATGCAGTCTTTTCGTACTTTTACGTTCTTATTAGTAGAAACATCAAAAAGAGTACATATGAAGAAGTTGTTATTCATGATTCTTTTCATGCTGCCACTGCTGGCAAGTGCAGAAGAGGCCGTGGTTGACGGCATCAAGTACAAACTGAATGAAGAGACGATGACGTCAGAAGCTGCGGGACTAGCAGATTCTACGATAACGGATCTCGTCATCCCTGCCTCCATTGCAGTAGAAGGAAAGGAACACCAAGTTGTTTCCATTGGTAATAATGCTTTCAATAACAATTTCTTTTCTTCGATAACTCTTTCTGAAGGGCTGAAAACTATTGGCAGAGCTTCATTCATGTATTCGTGGAAGATTGAAAAGCTGATTATACCCAAGAGCGTAGAGACTATTGAACCATGTGCCTTCGAAAACAGCAGCATGAAGCAACTTGTCATTGGCGAGGGAATCAAGACCATAGGATCATGTGCCATCAGAAATCTTCCATGGTTGAGTGAGTTCTATATCTATGCCCCACAGATGCCAGAGTTCCCTTATGATGATCTGATTGACATGATAGATGAAAGCAGCTGGTACAGGGTGAATTTGTTTGTCCCCAATGATTTGGTGGAAGAATTCCGTCAATGTGAGTCTTCTTACATCAACCAGATAAGAGACGAGAATATCCTTCCTATATCAAAAGACTATGAATCATTCCTCACAAGCATCAGGACGATGAAGTCTGAATCCTATAAGTCTGCCCGATTCTCCCTCGACGGCCGTCGACTGACGTCTCCCCAGAAGGGCATCAATATCATCCGCCAGAGTGACGGAACTGTCAGGAAAGAGATTGTAAGATAAACGATTCCAAACCAATAGATGCTTATTAAAGCTCGCATACAGCAATCCTCAAGTCGGGTTCATGAAGTGGTACTTGTTTCTTTGTTATAGGGATTCCCCTATCCACTTTTAGGGGAAAACCTTGTTGTGTGTTTTGAAAATGGTTGTACTTTTGCAGAACCAATTAGAATGTACCAAGATGAAAAAGATCATTTCGTTATGTTTACTGATGGCATACGGTTGTCTTAGTGTGATGGCAGGACAAAAAGCCAAGGAATACAAAACTTATGTCAAGGATGACCATCGCGTGTATTACTGTACCAATCAGGGCATCAGTATCGTAGTAGACCCATCGCCAAGTGGTCTGTTCGAACCTCACATTACTATCATCAATGACAGTGGCCACGACTTTGTGTTTGAGCCAAAGGAGATCAGAGCCTACGCCTATGCTGCACCAGGAAACACTTACAAGGAGACACGCTATCGGGTAGAACGTTTCTTGGAGAAAGGTGGTGACGCGTCGTTATTGGAACAGGATTCCCTGGATATCTATACGCCAGAGAAATACATGAGAAAGGCGACAAGTGCCTATTGGTGGGGTAACATCCTGACAGAAACAATAGTGGCAGGAGTTGAGGCTATTGGACTTCAAGATGCTGATACCCGCTATTTTAATGAGATAAGCAGGGAAAAACGAATAGATGAGACTTCCTATAATAACAAACAGGAACTGAAGCGAATTGAGGAAGGATACTGGCGGGCAAACACGATTTTCGACCACTCCGAGCATAATGGCTTTATCGCCGTTAAGCCTGTAAAAACGTCTTACCTGATTCTTGATATACCTGTTGATGGCGAAACATACCGCTTTGTCATCAACAATAGATTGTAGGGCGCAGGCCAAGAACTATAGTAGTCGTTGGGACAGGTACCCAGTTGTTATAAATAAGGCAGGGGTTTTGTAAGAAAATTTCAAGCCTCTCACTTTCTTTGTAACGATTGCGTATATGTCTGATAATCAAGGCTTTGTGAGGCTCTGATTTTGGACTAAGGAAACTCGGAGTTTGGACTAAGGAAACTGGGAGTTTAGACTAGGGAAACTCCCACTTTAGACTAACTAAAGTCCGAGTTTGAAACGGATGGTTTAGTTTTGTAAAATAATTTGTCTATACTCGCTCTGCTGGTGCCAATCGTCTGAAAGCAGAAAAATGACAATTATGACAAATGACAGTGTCATTTTTTACACTTGTCCATTTCATGTCCCAGAATATGATACTGTCATTTGTCATAATTGTCATACTTTGAAAACAATAAATTTGGGGCTTAAACGTTATAAAGATGATATATAACCATTCTTTTTAGTTATGAAAGTAAAGCTCTTTTATACGATGCTCTTCGGTGCTTGTTTAGCATCGTGCTCATCGGAAGAAGTGATATCCCTGGAATCGGGCGATACGTTCTTAAAAGACGGTATCGGCTATGTCGTGATAGACAATTCCCAAAAGATTCAGGCCGTCGAGGCCGTATCGTGTGGGGGAGGCGATGTGGTCATCCCCTCAACGGTCGAGTATGGAGGAAAGGCCTATCAGGTGGAAAGCGTTGGTCTGCAGGCTGATCAGCCTGTAACCTCACTAACCCTCAGTGAGGGCATCAGGAGCTTGGAGAGAATTGTTGATGGCGCAGGGGGCTCCTATATCAGGAAACTGGTATTGCCGGGAAGTATGATGAACGTGGGTGAATATGGTACGTCTGAGGAACCTGGACGGCTCAACCTGAACGTGGATTGCCTGGAGGTCATTGATGTGGCAGACGGCAATCCTATGTATGGCTGTGGCGACAGGAAAAATGTCCTTATCTACAAACCGTCTCAGAGCCTTATCATGGGCAACAGCAGCGCTTATATCCCACAAGGTGTGAAAACAATCTGTGGGAATGCCTTCTGCTGGTCTGAACAGTATGACAAGCCGGTAGTGATTGACATTTCTGAGGGCGTTGAAACGATAGAGTATGAGGCCTTCAAAGCTCCGATAATCTCCTCTATCAGGATTCCGTCGAGTGTGACAGATGTCCTGGAAGGTGCCTTTAACGGTGACCATCTCCAGTCGTTGGTCATAGAGGATAGTTCTGAACAGCTTCATTTCCGCAGCCGGTATGGTATGTTTGCCAGATGTATCGTACCTTATTCTTATATGGTGGATACCAGTCTGAATCTGGATGAGATATATGTAGGACGGAATACCCAGTTGTTCGTTTTAAATGCATTTTCTCCGAGTGAAACGATGAAACTGAAGACTCTGACGATAGGTCCGAAGGTAACGTCTCTGAATTGGCTGACGTATGATGAATGGACTATCAGCAGATGGTCAGTGGATACCATCGTAAGCCATACCGAGCATCCGGATGAGGTGTATCCGCGTTTCCCGGAAACTGTCTTCAAGAACACCACTCTCATTGTTCCCACAGGAACCAAACAGTTATACCAGTCTGTGGAAGGCTGGAAAGATTTCTCTGTCATTATGGAAGAGGCCCTATAGGGTATAAAACATATAAAGTGTGTTAAATATATACCCTTTCGGGTTCTTTTGTTTGTCTATTTCAAGAAATATGCCTAAATTGCGCCCGAAAAGGTATAATTGGGTATGAATGAGACATTACTATCTGCCACAATCAAGCAATTGCGTAAGGAGTATCACCTGACGCAGCAAGACCTTGCCTACAAGTCTGGAGTAGGTTTGCGCTTTGTCCGCGAACTGGAGCAGGGCAAGCCTACCGTCCGTTTGGACAAGGTGAACCAGGTTTTGGAACTTTTCAATCTTCAGTTAGGTCCTGTGCCGATGGAAAGGAGGACTGACAGATGAGACAAGGGCGTGTATTCTGCAACGGCGTCGCAGCTGGTATCATTACTGAAGACGAGCAGGGGTATACGTTTGTTTACGACGAGGCCTATCTTGGTCTTCCTGATGCTCGGCCCGTCAGTCTGACGCTTCCATTACGTCAGGAACCGTATGTTAATAATGTGATGTTTTCATTCTTCGACGGCCTGATTCCTGAGGGATGGATGCTGAATATCGCCGAGCGCAACTGGAAGATCAATCGTCGTGACAGGATGGCATTGTTGCTTACCTGTTGCCGAGACTGTATCGGTAACGTCAGTATTGAACCCGTCAATATCAAGGAGGAACGCTCATGACAGACGAAAGCAAAGCCGGAAGATGCCTATGCTGTTATCAGCCTTTGCATGATGGTGAAGCAGACTATCACCCGCGGTGTGCCAGACGATTCTTCGGACAGCCTGTGGCTCCCAATCTGCCCTATACGAGAAAGGATATCGGCAAACTGGCACAGGTAGTGGTTGAAAGCCATACAACGGTTACGGGTGTACAGGCAAAGCTCTCGATGGATTTGGAGCATGATGCATCTGGACATGCTCAAAGGCTGACTATCGTCGGGGTGATGGGCAGGTATATCCTCAAGCCCCAGACAGAGCGTTTTGAGTGTCTGCCGGAGATTGAAGACCTGACGATGCATCTGGCAGAGATAGCCAGGATTCCCACCGTGCCCCATGCCTTGATTCGCTTCCAGGATGGCGAACTGAACTACATCACCCGTCGTATAGACCGTACTGATGATGGCTGTAAGTTGCCTATGGAGGATATGTGCCAGCTTGCGGGCAAATTGACGGAACAGAAATATCAGGGTAGCTATGAGTTGATTGCCAAATTGATTAATCGCTATTCGAGTGTAGCCAGACTTGACATAGTCAACTTTTGGGAACAGGTTGTCTTTTCATGGATTGTTGGTAATGCCGACATGCACCTGAAAAATTTCTCGCTGATTAGTGAAAAGCCTGGGAAATATGTGCTGACTCCTACCTACGACCAGGTTTCAACGGCCATCGTGATGCCGGAAGACACGGATCAACTGGCACTGCCGCTGAATGGCTTTCAGAAGAAACTCCTGTCGATGGACTTTGCTCAGGCGATGGAAACAACTGGACTCAATAAGCAGATGATTCAGCGAATCTTCAGCCGATTTATTCCGTTGAAAGAGAAATGGTTTGCTTGCATAGAAAACTCCTTTATTTCAGAACGGCAGAAAGTTCAATTTAAAGAACTGATCTCCAATCGGATAGCAACGCTGAGTATGCCGTTCTCTGACTGAAGTGCGACCGAAGTAACCGATAGACTGTATAAAGAATGATGCCGCGACTCTCGCGAGCCGCGGCATCTGAAAAAGCCTATGTTTAACTAAAAATCCTTTTCTCTAAAAGAAATTTTCAGCCTTTTGGGC
>Ga0265298_10000398_pt1 | contig 65304 bp, 62 predicted proteins | sample AusTroGonzalo_MG_3_FD_193486 | JGI IMG/M metagenome (GOLD analysis project Ga0265298, IMG submission 193486) | Bovine rumen microbial communities from tropical cattle in Woodstock, Queensland, Australia - Gonzalo_01 | ecosystem: Host-associated > Mammals > Digestive system > Stomach > Rumen ... | reverse complement strand
GGCATAACTGAATGGCTGGCAAGGAAATCCGCCAGTGAATACGTCAACTCGTCCTCTCCACTTGGTGAAGTCTGTTCGTGTGATGTCGTCATAACTTTCTGCATTTGGGTACCAATAATCTAACACCCTCTTTCCGAAGGGGTTTATCTCGCAATGGAACAGGTTTTCCCAGCCCAGCATCGTCGCTGCTATTTCGGGGCCACCTATTCCGCTGAATACTGATGCGTGAGTCATTCGTTTGACTTTGTATATTCAAACACGTCCATGATGGTGGTCTCGGCCACGGCAGCGATGGTGTAGTCAATCATGGTGGCTCCCATGACCTCGTCGATGTTCTTACGAGCGTTCTCCAGGCTGCTGCCCTGAACGAGATAGTTCACGGTGGTCTTATGCTCCTTGGCGGTCTTCTCGTCGATGGTGATAAACTGCACCTTGGACTTGTACCACTTGTCGGCAGAATCCATGTCGGAGAAGAATATCTCTTTATAGGGAGCGCGGTCTATCTCCTGAATGTCATACTCGCCGCTGATGTACGATGCCATTTCTTCCATGATACGGGCCTCGGCCTCGGTGAAGCTAAGGGCATCAACGACGTACAGCTCTTTCACTTTCTTCTGGAGGCCGTCATCCATTGTTTTCTCGTATGATACTCGGCATACGAACCAGTTTGCTGTTCTTGTTCTCATTGTTGTTTGGGATTTAGTATAAATTCTTAAAGTTTAGTTCTAACTGAACAGGGGGTGGGTAAGGCTCCATCCGCAGGAGGGTGTAGTCCCTGTCGCGCAGTCGCTTTGCCTTTCCCCGGTTGAGGATATACAAGGCGTTTTGCCGTGAGCATGGCGGTGTGAGTATTTCACGCTGTCCTGAGAGCTTCGATACGCCTGTTACGCAGTATTGTTTCATGTTTGAAAGTGTTAAGGGCAGGGCGGTGGAGTTTCCCTGTTTTGAATTTATTGTTTTTAGTTATTTTCCGTGTCGCCCTGCCCGTATGAGTTAGCGTTACTTATTCCGTGCTATGGCTATGCCGAAGTACACCACGACAATGATTACTGCCACAGCAATAGGAATCCAGAACGGGGAGAGTACCCACCACCATGACCATGAAATCACGTTACATAGTTTGAGCACGATAAATACAATCGTGAGAAGTCCGAGGAATCCAATACCTCCAGTCGAAGAATTTGTTTTGTTTGCCATAATTGTTTTGTTTTTAGGGTGAATATAAATGGGTTATTCACTTCTACCTTTTGTTTCAGAAAGCTCTACCTCGATACGTTTAGTAAGAGTATAGAGATAACCTTCCATCTGGTCAAGCTGCTTGCGCAAGAGACCACGTTCCTCGTCGCTAAGCTGACGAAATGCCTGCGTAAATGAAAACTCTCGGCCCTTGATGTAGCGTTCCTTGACTTCTTTATGCTCAATAAGCATACGCTCAAGGAAAGTTTCACTGCAAGAGTAAGCGTCTTCAAATGTCTTTCGAGGACTCCAGCTCAAATAGTCGTCGGCATACTTTACAAGGTAGCCTTCTTCGTCTTCGCGGTCTTCCGAATCGTTGTAGACTTTTCGGCCAATTACTTTCTCAGCTTCTTTCCGTGACATACGGCAAGCGTTGACCGTCTTAGTTCCTGTGAACTGAGACATCTTTTCTGATAATTCTTTCATGTTCATAAATGCTGTTTTTTTAGGGGTTAAAATATGTATTACTTGTAACATGCTTCCTTCCGGCTTGCTCCTGTCATGCGCCGGTGTGTCATGCACCAGCCGGAGGTGATGTCTGTGCGCGAGTAGGCCCGGCAGTAGAAACAGGTGTCCTTGTCTTCGGGCTTCGCCTTTGGCAGTCCTCCGTGATGAGGCAGATTGATTCCAGCCTCGCGGAGGATGGTAGACACAGACCTCTGCGTGATGCCACACCTCACGGCCACCTTCAATATGTTGTGCAGCTCTTCGTATGCTTTGATGACCTGCGGCGCAATGTCATCGTGGTTTACTCTTGGTCTTCCCATAGTCTATTTCTTTCCTAGTACTTTATAGAAGTGTTCACGCTCTCGGGCCTCGCGCTCTTCAATAACGAGCTTATGAGTATTAGAGATGGCGACTTTCAGGTCGTAGGGCGTATTATGGAGCCAGTTGTTGACAGCTCTCCTGAAATCGTCGATATTCCTTATGACAAGATAGATGCTGCCAGCAGCCGTGAAATACCTCTCGAAATCCTTTTGTGCCTGTGCCTGCGAACCTTTGGAGGTCTTCATCTCCAGCGCGAGACAAGAGAAGGTATAGCCATCATGTGTACTTGGCATGAACAGCAGCAGGTCAGGAACACCGGCCACGGCACCCTCGGCCTTATGGATACCCTGTCGGCGACGATCTACGGTGGTGTGGCCGCTGCCCTCGTTGATAGGGTGCACCAGGAGCATGGCATATTGCGGGTATTGCGCCCGGAACCATGCGACGCACTGCTGCTGTAGCTTACTTTCTGCGTGATTCATACTTCTGGAGCTTATTGTGGTACTTGTTATGTTCATTCTCCACGGTGGCAAGACGGCGTTTGAGGTCTGCCAGTTCCTTGCCCAGCGTTTCGTTCTCTTTCAGCAGCTCGTCGATGTCGTGGCGGTAGCGGTTGAAGTGTCCCTTGTTGAGCTGGTGCAGGTTGAGGTGCTGACCGCGGAGCTCGTTGAGCTCGGTCTGCAGCTTGTCGATGACAGCGGTACGGATGATAGTAAATCCAAACATAGTTATAGGGTTGTTAAAGGCCCGGGGACTGTGCCCCGGGATGAGGGTTATTACTGGTTTAACACTTGTTCTTGGGGAGAGGGATGTTGTAGGCCTCGGCCAGCTTGCGGATAACGTCGGAGCCGTAGGCGTTACAGGTGAGATGAATGAACGAGCCGACATCAAACTCGTCTTTGTCGAGGTCGATGTTATGGTCTCGCGCAAAGGCGTTGCGCCCGGCCTGGCAGGAGCCCGTGAGGATATGGTGCCACTCCCACAGGCAGCGTGCAGGAATAGCCGCATATCTATCTGGGAACTCTTCACGGAACTTGGCGATACGCTCTTCAACAGGCAATTTCTCTAAGCGCTTCTGTTCCACCGCCGCCACAGCATCGCGCAGATTGTCGCCGTGAGCGAAGAAGTTGCCGTCCTTTGCTATCCAGCAGGGTGTCAGCGTGAAATCAGACTGCAAGATAAAACCTTTAGCGACATTTCCACGGACGTAGTCAATGATGGTAGCTACGCCGTCAATTTGATAGACTTTTTCGCCGTTGAACTCAGGGATGCCGGAGCCGTCGCCGTCGCCGTAGCCGGAGCCGTCGCCGTCGCCGTAGCCGTAGCCGTCGCCGGAGCCGTCGCCGGAGCCGTCGCCGTAGCCGTCGCCGGAGCCGTAGCCGTAGCCGTCGCCGTAGCCGTCGCCGGAGCCGTAGCCGTAGCCGTAGCCGTAGCCGTCGCCGTCGCCGTAGCCGTCGCTTACAGCAAGAAACTTCTTAATCTGTTCATCTAACGCTTCCATACCTTTACTGATTCAATGGATTTAATAGCAGCATCGGTGCAGGGCAGTATCTCGATAACCTGCATGACGATATGCTGCGGTACGGTGACCGTAAACTTACAATTATTAGGGGCTGTAGTTCCTTCCATTGCAAGCTGGCTGAGGCTGGCAGCACCGTCCCAATACCACAGGCGGCGTGAATCTTTCAGTTCCACCTCTACACCTGCGGGTGTCTCTCTCTTCTCGGTCAGTGTGCCGAAGAATACGCCAGCGCGGTCGGCACGGATGATTACTTTCTTGTTTAGTACGTCCATAATGTTTTGAGTTTTATTTGGGTTATTACTGGTTGCGATAACATCGCAACATACTTAACACTTGTCTTGGGGAGCTTTGAGCGGTTAGCCGCCGTTCCAACGGGCGACCACCTGGGCAGCTTTGCTTTCGGGGTGTTCTGCGGCGTAGCGTCGCATTTCCTTTTCGTAGTCTTCGCGTGACTGCTTTTCTTGGAAGACATGGGCCCCGGCATCCTCCTGCGTCCGTTGAGGCTTCTGCCTTGTCTCCGTTTTCTTGGCGGCAGGCACATAGTACCCTTCGCAGACCTTGGTGTAGACGTCGAGCGTCCAGAGATTAGTGAAATCTCCGCGGAAACCGCGGGAGCCGTCACCGAAGAAATAGACGCTACGCTCCAGCTGCTGAAAGAGGATGTCGACGGAACCGCGGCCCCTCTCCCGGACGCGCTGGCTGATGAGCAGTCGGCGCTTGGTGTTGAGCTGGTCTGCAGGCTTGGCGCCAAAGGATGCTGCAATAGCATTATAACGCTGCATCCATAGGCGGCAGTCGCTGTCAGAGACAAAGCCATCATCATCGTGCGCGTGCGCGCTATATATATCTTTTTCATTCTTTCTTTCTTCTTTATAAATAGGTGTATCAGTCCGTTCATAGTCCGTTATCAGTCCGTTATCAGTCCAAAGTGTGTTATCGTTGCCTTGATAATCTTCATAATGACAGATAGTTACGATGGTTTTTCGGCAGTCCGTTCTTGTGACAATCTCGTTACACTCGGATAAATCCTTGATGGCGCGCGATAATGCTCCCCGGGAGCAGCTGACGGCCTTCTGCATTTCGTCCCATGTAGTCAGGACGGAGCCTCGACGGACGAGAACGCCCTGCACCTTCTTGTCGTAGATACGCGCCTTTATTAGCAGCCATTCGAAGAGCAGGTGATGGGGCCATCGTCCCCACCATTCCCATTCCAAGAAATCCCTGGGCAGTTTGATATAGCCTTTCATGCGTCATGCGTCTATAGTGGTGGCAGGCGACGGCGAGAACGCCGCCTGGGTGCACGAAGGTTTGACGGAGCTGATGGTGCGTTTCTCCCGGTGCTCGATGGGTTTGTCCTGCGTGTGCTGGCAAGCGTAGGTTTTACACTGGCGCACGACGCTGGCGACCTCGACGCGATAAGGGAAACGCTCGTTGCCCGGCTGAGGCTTTAGCGTACACTCAGCGAGAACGGGATTGTTGCCATACTGGATAAGATGGGCATGTTTGCAGTCACGACAGCGACGTATATTGTCTTTACTCATATAAGCCTCCTTTGAATGAATGTAGTTTGATAATGGTTATATTCTTGCGGCGGCATAGGCTCTCAACGGTGCAGACGTCCATGAAGCCGACAACCTGGTACAGGTCTGCGTCGAGCTGCCGGATCTGCTCTTCGAGCTTCCGCTTGTAGGTCTTGTCGTTACTCATGGTTGAAGTGTTTGCGGTAGAAGTCGACAATATCACCGTCTGAAGGCTTTTGTCCGTGGAATGAGAGACGGCTGACAATGGTATCGTAGTCCTCCTGTGACATGTGGAGCAATACCTGTTCGTTGTAGTCTACACGTCCAGCCCATCCGAGCAGGAGAATACCGGCAATACCGATGACTACGGCTAAAGCGGTCTTGGCATAGAGTTGTTTCATAAGGCGTTATTGTTTAAGTTTGAGTTTGCCATTTTCAAGAGCCTTGCGGACAGCAGCCTTGTCGTAGAGGACGCGGCCGTCGATGGTGATAGGCTCAGGTACCAGTCCCTTCTTACGATAGGACAGAAGGGTGGGAGAGGAAACATGCAGCAGCGCCTCCAGCTCTTCACGGGTGTAGTACTTAGGTTCGTCGTGCTCCTGTATCTCGCGCTTGGCAAAAGCCATAGCAGTATCAAGGAGGTCGCGCAAGTCCTTTGCGTTGACAACCAACTGTATGTTGGCGGCGTTGTCTGAGCGTATGATGCTGTTCAGGTCCATAATGCTTTAGTTATTGAAACGGTCTCTGCGAATAGGTCTCTTCGCTCTTCAAGAGGCAGGATGCCGATACGCGCGAGACGCTGATAGATATACTTCTGACCTTCATCCGTCCAGACGGCCTTCTTCTTGGTGGCACGGATGCCGTTAGGTAGCCAGTAGGGCATGTCGATAACGCTTACAAGGCTGCGGCCTCGCAGATTGTCGGCAAGCATGTAGCCCTTGTTGGTATCCAAGAGGACACCGCACTTAACCAGCAGCTTATTGAAGGCAATGGCGCTCTTCAAGCCGTAGGTCTCGGCCATCTGTGTTGCGGATTTGGTAGTCATTAGTGAATGTTTTTAGTTACGTTGAATAATTACAGGTATGTCTTAGTGGTTTCTAGTCCTCCGTAGTCGGATAGCGCCAGTTGTCTGATTCGTTCAGCATTTTCGCTGAAGGAGGAATAGTTAAGCGCATTATAGACCGTGGTTCTCTTACTGCCAGTTGCCTGGCAGAGCTTTCCAATCATCTGCGGTTTAACCATGATAATTTTCTTTTTGGTAGCCATAGCAATATTTTATTGATGAATTATTTGGTAGTTTCAAAGTTTCTTCGTATTTTTGCAAACTGCGTTGCATTTTGGACTAATTCGGGACACAACCCGAATGGTTTCCGAGTGCAAATATAGGCAAAGTTATCCTTTAACGGATATATCTGACCTATTTATTAGGATATTTTGTACCATATTTACATATATTAAGGATTAAAACGACCATAAATGGGTGAAAATCTGGATAAGGAAAGACGGGATAGGATAGATAGGCTTATTGAAACCGAGGGCTTATCGCAGAGGTCTTTTGCGGAAAAGATAGGCTATAGTTATTCTAGCCTTAATAAGATTATGATTGGTGTCCGAAAGGTGCCAAACACTTTACCGTCTAAGATTGTTGAGGCTTTCAAAGATGTGAGGTTGGATTGGCTTCTGTACGGAGAGGGTGAGATGTACGCAAAAGACCAGCTTCTGGCAGAAACCCAAGCTCTACAGAAGCACATGGATCTGTTGCCGACCAAACCGAGATTGCCAAAGTTCATGGCCGATGCTCATCTGGAAGAATACTACAATGGCAAGAAAAGAGTGCTATGTCAGGAGCGTCCTGTCATTGCTCAGTTTTCGGAATACGATTTCTCCTTGATTCTGAAAAATAACCGCATGTCTCCAAAATACGAAAGAGGAGATGAGCTGTTTTTCAAGAAAGCGCGTTTTCCAGAATGGGGAAACGACTTTCTTCTAGACACTGATGATGGCGCAAAGTTCAAGCGCATCTATCAGGCTGTTAATAAAGATGGTAAAGACTGCATCAGGTGTGTCTCTTATAATAAAGAGGAATATCCGGACTTTCTTATTCCAGAGGAATATGTACATGGATTCTATAGGTGTGTTGGTGTATTGAGAATATTGTAATGCTATGAAGATTGCTACAAGGTTTGTCGGCGCTGCCGCTATCTTATTTTACGCGCTATGCCTGTTTGTCAACAAGCCTGTAGGCTGGCTATGGGGCTTGGGCGCATCGCTGCCGTGGCTGTCTCTGATAGTAAGCATACCTTTACACATCTTTATAAAAGGAGAAGACAATACCTATACTATATGGGGCAGCGTCTTTGTTGTTATGACTGTTGCCTACGTTGTGGCAGCATACGTTATCACCGGCTCATTTCTTAACCAGATTCCTTATTTGGCATCCTGCATGGGCTTTATTGCGTACATGGCAATGGAGTTTCAAGGGAAAGCCGATAGAAAGAAATAGGGTGTCCCAAGAAATGAGACACCCCGACCAACACGGCATCAGAGCTTAAAATACTCCCTTACTGCGTAGACCTTATCTTTGTCCTTCAGTTTGTTCAGCGCAAGGGCATGGATAAACTCAAACATGTCTACGCCGCTGGCGTAATGCTTCAAGCTTTCAATGTCATCGGTGTAGATCATGCACATGGTGACGTATAAGGCCCAGCGGTTGTAGTATGGTTCTTCGTCGAGCTTGTAGCCGTGCTGCTCCAGTACTGCTTTCCACTGTTCCCTCGTCCAAGGGCGTTGAGGCTCCATCTTTAATGTGATGGTCTCTGCTTCATGCTCCGTCAGGTAGTTGTCCCAGTTGATGGCACACAGCTTGTCAAGCAGCTCTTGTGCTTTGTCAGGCATGTTTTTTGCCAACAACACCATAGACTCACGCCCGACCTTTCCGAACAACTTCATGTTGTCGATTTTCCAAGAGGTGGCCATCTTATCATAAAGCTGGTCGTACTTCCTCATAATGTCTTCTGCGTTCATGTTATTTTACTTTTATGGTTAAAACTTTAATAAGCGTTCTGATTCTTTAAGGACTACAAAGAATCATCCTTTTTCAGAAGTGCCAGTATCTGGTCGAGCTTGTTGCCCTGGTCTTTTTGTGTCTCTTCGATTTTGCCGAAGCGTTCTTCCATCTGCTGCTTCTCCTTAAAGTTAGTGTCGAGCTGTGCTATCAAGGCTTTGGCATCCTTTACCCTGCGCTTCTGCTTAGGCACTTCGCGGTCGGCCTCCTTCAGATAGTTCTCGCTGTTGTTAAGGGTGGCCTGCAGCTCCCGGACGATGGCCTCTTTGTCGGATGCAACCAGCGAGAGTGCTCCAGGCTTGTCGGTTGGGAACATCGCCGCAGTAATATCCACGGTGTCGGTGTAGTTCTTTCCGTCGATGGTGTATGTCACATCAACGACGTTCTTCATGGAAGGCACTTGCATAGGCATCTGCCCTGGTGTGGTCTGTGACATTTCCATGCGCTGCTGACCAACACTTACGATGCTGCCTTCAAAGTACTTTAATTCATCACCCTTTATCAGCGCGTACACCATCTGTCCGGGTGTCATGTCCTTAAGTAATATGTTCATGCCTCTTATCCTCCGTGTTTGTTTATTAAGTTCTTATTAAGTTCTTATTAAGTTGCCGCCGACAGGGTGGCAGCATTTTCAGCCGCCACCCCTCGGAGGAATAGTTTAGGAAGCGGCCTGGGCAGTCTTCGCGCCGTTGTAGGTGCTGAAGAAGTTCTGCATCTGCCACTCCAGCTTCTGGAGTTCGGCCTGCATAGGTGCCATCATGGCAGCGGTGCCGTTCTGAGAGCGAAGCAGGTCAAGCTCTGTCTGGAGGCGCGTCTTCTCTGCCACCACGTCCTGATAGCGTGCGTTCTCCCATGCCTGACGGAACGATGCCATCTCTGCACGGGTGAGTCCGTTCTCTACGCGCATACCTGTGAGCAGGTCGTTGGTCTGGTTGATGGTCTCGATGCGTCCCTGATAGCCCTGTTCTAGAACCTGAGTCTTCAGACCACAGCAGCAGTCCTTCAGTTGCTGGACGAGGTTCAGGTTACCGAGGTTGATAGCGTTGGTAACGCCAGCGAAGCCCATGCCGTTCTGTGCGCCAAGCTGGGCAATACCTGCGTTGACGGCACCGATGGCATTGCGAAGCTCTGCTACGCCAACACCGATGTTCTGAGACAGCTGCGAGATAGCAAAGTCAGCGCGTTCGCCAACACCAGTGATGGCCTCGCGTGCCCACTGATTGTTGTTGTTGTCGTTGATCTGTGCCTGCAGGCTGTTCAGCTTGTTCTGTGTCTCCATGTCGAGAACGCCATTGGCGGCGACACCTGCGCCGCGTCCGTTGCCGAAGCCGAAGCCACCACCACCGAACAGGGCCAACATGACGAGGTACATCCACGGGTTGTTGTTCATCATCGCCATAGCGGTGGCTGAATCAGTGCCGCCCGTCGGCACGGTCAAAATCTTGTCGTATTCCATGATTCTACTTTTTAGATGTTAATAAATTTGGTTATCTCTGTCACTGCGCATTGACGGGGACAAAGATACGGCCGGACTGATATAGTTGTTTCGTCCGGCATGCTGTTTCAGCACTCAAACGCTGAGGCTGTTTAACACTCTAGGCTTAATCTCTTGATGGCACGTTCGATGGTAGCACGGCTGACTTGGTAGTCGGCAGCAAGCTCTCTGACCGCCTCGCGGTATTTCACGCCGCAGGCTCTCATGTTCTGGAAAGCCTCATACATGGCAACAAACCGCCAGTCGCCACTAGGAACCTCATTATCTGAGAGCATTTTTAACGCCGGGCTGCTAATTTTTAGTAATTCCACGATTTTCATTGTGCAAAATTTGGTTGGTTAATTTTATTTTCCTATCTTTGCACCTGCTTCACCATTCCGCAATAATGTAGATACCGCATCGTGGCCAACAGGAATCAATCCCCCGGCGCCGCGTTGCGGTATCATTGTAGGAAAGTGAAGCGTCTTGAATGAAAGTCGGGGGATTTTTATCGCCCCGATTTCGACTGCAAAGGTAAGACAATCCTGATTACGTTTTTCACAAAATTACTATCCGAGATACGTTTATGAATTATTAACAATAAGGTAACGAAAATATAGTTACCTTTGCACCCGATTTTCATAAAAGCCAAAACGTTTTTGAAGAAATTACAATTTAGTGAATGTAGTAGATGAGATGTCGAGAGACATTTCTGAACTAGAAGTTACAAAGCAGGCCAGCGGGCTTGCTTTTTTGTTTGTCCGTCAAATGTCCGTCAAAAATTAAAGTCTATAAAAAAGAGAAACCCGGAATCCCTTTGTTTATCGGGGTTTCCGGGTTTTGCTCTGAGGTGCCTAGCAAACCTCTTACGGTTAAATCGGGCTTATTTGCGTTGTAAATCCTAAAAACGTGTAAGTTGCTGATAATCAATGAATCGTTATTATTGTGGGCTTTGGTGGTAGTTAAAGATGTTTAAGGCCGTGAAAGAAAATGTCCGTCAAATGTCCGTCAAAAATAAATTTTTGCTACCTTTGCACCCAGTAACTTAAACATTCATTATATGGTTAGTATCGTAGCTCGTAAGACGACAAAAGAAGATATATGCAGCCTTAATGTATATATCAAGAATAGACAATGCAACATCAATACCTACGTCTCTATGAAGGTGAAGATTCCTTCTAAAGAATGGAACGCAGACATGCAGCTCCCTAAAAGATTTTCAGATGAGAGACCTGTCAAGGAGTTATCTGGCATGTCGTACGCTGAACTTGGCAACAAGATATTGTCAATACGAAAGACGCTGTCATCAATGGAAGATTGTCAAGAGATAGATGTCAATGACGTTAAGGCTGTCATTAACCGCATCATGAACGAATCGTATATTAAAGAGGTGGAGCAGCATGAGGTGAAAATGGAGCAGGAACAGAAAGCAGAGCCGAAGATGCTTGTGACGGACTGGATAAGGGAGTTCATCAGACAATGCGAGAGTGGCGAGAGGCTGAAACGTAAGTCTACTAGGATGATAACACCGGGCACCATCAAGAGCTATAAAGGTACGCTGTCACAGCTGGAGGAATACGAGACGGTACGCCATAAGATAATAGGGTTTGATGACGTGACGCTGAACTTCTACGATGACTGGAAGCAGTTCTTTATCAAGAAACAATACTCTCCCAACACCATAGGACGGCATGTGAGGAACTTGAAGATTTTCCTCTTTGCCGCCGAGGACATGAAGCTGGTGACGTGTGAAGAGTTCAAAAACAGCCGTTTTTCTGCCGACCGGGAAGATGTTGACAATGTGTATCTGACAGAGGATCGTGTGCAACAGCTTTATGAATTTACTCCAACTGACACACAACAGATGGAAGAGGCGTTGAGCCGGTTCAAGGGTGACGAGCTGAAAGAGCTGAGGCTTGATACTGAAAAGGTGACCTCGCGTGTGGCCCTGGAGAAAGCCAAGGACGTGTTTGTAGTGGGCTGTCTTCTCGGGCAGCGTGTGAGTGACTATAAGCGTGTGAGCATCGACATGATAGAGACTTTGCGCGACGGCAGGCAATATGTGTGTCTGACGCAGGAGAAGACCGGCAAGGAGATATTCCTGCCTGTTGACAGTCGCGTGCTGGCAATACTCAATAAGTATGGTGGTAAGCTGCCGAAGGTGTACGACCAGAAAGTGAACGACCACATCAAGACGGTGGGGCATCTGCTGGGATGGACGGAGCCAGCGGGTATTATGGAGCGTCACGGACTGATGGAGCTTCGTAGCCGTAAGAAGTTCTACGAGTGCATCAAGACGCACACAGCGCGTCGTACCTTTGCCACCAATGCGTATAAGAATGGTGTGAGCCTGTCAAGTATCATGGCGGTAACAGGGCACAGCAGCGAGGCGATGCTTCGCAAATATTTGAAATTGGATAATAAGGAGCGTGCCATCTTGGCAGCAGCAGAGTTTGAGAAACTGCGACGGGCATAATGTAAGCATGAAATTCTGACGAAAAAGTCTTATTTCGACAAAAACGTGCAAATAAGACGGTTGTAACATGTTTATTTCGACAAAAGCGTGCAAATAAGCAGGTTGTAACAGACTTATTCTATAAGGAAAGGGAGCATGTCATCACGACGTGTTCCCTTCTTTAGAAAGAACATATTTGTATTATGTCGCTGCAAAGATAGAGATTTTTTTGCAGTGGTTAACGGTTTGTGTAATAAAATAACATGCTTTATTGTGCGATTGATAATATTGTGAAAAACTTAGGCATTTTACCATGTATCTTTGCCACGATATATCAAAATTGTACAATTTATGAACTGGAGATTTATAACCTTGCCGTCTGGTGTATGCTCTGCCTATGCCACACAGAAGAAAGAAATGCCTCTGCCCTTAGCAGTACCTTTGGTGATGGCCGGTGCTTCGTTGGCCTCATCATTGTTCGGTGCCAAGAAGTCAAGCGACGCTGCCAAGGATGCAGCCGCCAAGCTGCAGGCCGAGAAGGTGGCTACGGAGAATGAGCGCCGTCGCCGGAGAAATGAGAGCTGGACGGACACCAAGTCAGGACAGAACATGTTGCGCGTGCTCCAGCAGCAGGCAGATCGTGAAATGAAGCGGATACAAGGTACTGCCGCCGTCGGTGGTGCTACCGATGCCGCTGTAGCCAAGGAGAAAGAGCTGCTTAACAACAAACAGGCCGAGGTGCTTGCAGATGCTGAGGCTAGGTTTGAGGATAAGAAGGACGCTGTCGATGCACAGTATCGTCAGGAGCTGAAAGGCCTCAACCAGCAGCAGATAGCAACCGACTTACAGAAAGGACAGGCCGTAGCCCAAGCCGCAGGCGGTGTAAGCAGCGCACTGGCTACTGGTGCCGCAATGACCTTTGGCGGTACAAAGGCAGGTCAGGAAATGCTAGGCCCTAGCGGCGGCAGTCCTGCAGCGGGTGGTACTACACCGGCTCCAGCACCTAAGACAAGTCTCCTTGACCAGATGGGATATGGCAAAAGCCTCTTCCAATCTAATAAGAGATACGGCCTCATGCAGAAATCGAACTTGTATAACCCTCAATTATTCTGGAACCTATGAACAGACTCACAGACTATGCCGCAAGGATGAGGGGAATACAAACCCCGTTCAGCGGTGGGCAGCAGCCTGTCAGCACACCTTCGCCTGTAGTTCAACCGACACAGCCGCTGGTAGATACAAGTGACGCGATGGGTTCACTCGCCCAACTGTTAGGCCCTACACCGGCAGAACTTGAAGCCAGACAGCGCAAGCTGGAGCAAGGCAAGGCTAAGATGGCAGCATGGACGGGACTGTTTGACGGCCTCCGTCAGCTTGGTAACCTGTACTACGCCACCAAAGGCGCTACGCCTCAGCAGTTCACTGACCCTTACAAACAGGTGGAGCAGACCTATCAGGATGCTACCAAGCGTGCTGATGACCTCGATACTTACCGCAGACAGTACACACAGCAGTTGTATGCACTCAGACGGCAGGCTGGCGAGGACAGACGCAAGGACATACTGGCAGAGGCACAGGCGAACTACTACAATAGCCGCGATGATAAACTGCAGAGCGACGCCGAGCTGGCAAAAAAGAAAGCCATCACTATCAAGGAACTCAAAAATGGTAGCCTTGTTTCGTTCGACCCGTCTACAGGAGAACTGACAGAACTAAAGCCCACTGATCCGTTATATGTTGAGTATATGAAAGCAAGGACGGGTGCTGCGAATCGGTCTAATACCGGAGGTAGCAAGAAGAGTGGCAAGAGCAGTGGTTCTGGCAGCAACAACAAAGAGACGATATCATGGACTGATGAAAAAGGCGTAACACACCGAAAGACGGTGGAAACGCAGCCAGCAGCTACAAAAAGCGGTAATTCCGGTGGCAAAGGTGGTTCAACTAAAGGCCAGAAGATATCAACAGGTGTAAATTGGAAAACAAAGAAATAGCATATGGAAAAGCCATTACAGACGCTTCATCGCTCGTTGCTCAAAAATAATTACGACGTCCCCGAGGACTACAATTTGTTTGAGCAGACACTGACGGCAAAAGGAAATGAAGGTTATCAGAATAGACTCACGTTATGGAAGTCATTAAAAGCAAATAATTACGATGTGCCTGAAGACTATGAGTCGTTCAGTGCCACCTTGTTTGCGCCTGCACAAAAATCAGCACCTGCGGCAAAAACGCAGGGCACTGTTGCGCCCACATGGCAGGAGCAGATGCAGCAGGACATTGACGATACCCAAAAGACGTTAGGCGAGAACAGGCGAACCATCAACCGTATTGGCAACCTCCAGCAGCGCGTAGGCCTCGATGTGCCCAAGACTATTCGTTTCGGCGAGAACCGCAAGGTAACAAAAGGGCCTCAGCGCCTAAATTCCAAGACGGGCAAGCTGGAGAATACTTATATCACACCATCCGGCAATGAGTATGAGAGCCGCGAACTTGCCGACATGGAGCAGAACGCCATAGATCAAGCAGAGTGGGACGAGCAGCATCCCGAGCAGGCTCTTGAAAGTAGAATTGACAATCAGATAGCCGACTTACAGCAGCAGCGTGACGATGCTTATGCCGCCGCGTTAGAGAAAGCAAGGTCGGAAAACACCCCGCAGTCTGGCGTGGGCAAGTTCCTTCATAATATCTTCACACCGAGCAACGACAAAGGAATATCGCCGCGAGACGTTAATATGGATATAGCGCGTCAGGATAAAAACGTGGTAGCCCTTGATGTAGCTCTCCGTGACCTTCAGGAAGCCAAGACCATGCTCCAGCGTAACCGCGAATTGAGCAAGAGCAGCGACTTCCTAGGTGGTGTCGGTGTTCCTTTTACCAAGGATTGGCTTAACAACTGGAAAAACTTCGGCTATGGTGTTTGGGATGCTTTAGGTGACGTTACTCTTAATGCCGCCGGCATCAACGACATGGAGAAAGCTGGTGCATACCTGAGAATAAAGGCTAAGATGGAAAACGGCGAAGAGCTTACTGACAGCGAAACAGGCGTTGCTCTTGCCGGTATGTCCTTAGCCCAGGCACAGCAGCTTGCAGACCTTCCTACAGGCTATACGGCAGGAAAGACTACTGCCGAGATGGTTCCGTTCATGGCGCAGATGGCTTCAAATCCCGCTAGCGGCCTTGGAAAGGCATTTGCTCGTAAGGCCGTAAGACAATTCGGCCGCGATGGTTTGAAAGCTGTTGTCGCCCGTGTTGGTGCCAGAGCGTTGGGTAATATTGGAGAGGCAGCTGTTCTCAGCAACACTTTACAAGCAGGTAAGACAGCCGCCGACATCGCACAGCGTTATGCTGGCAAACAATTTGCTGAGGACGAAGACGGTAACATCGTGATGGGCCACTATGAGAACGTCAACGGCGAAGACGTATTCGTAGAAGGCGGTGAAGACCTTGCCACTGCTATATATAAAGGTGAAGCATCCAGCATCATTGAGAACTTCACGGAACTTGGTGCCGGTGGCAGCATTAGCGGCATGTTGAGTAAGGCCGCAGGCTCTAAGCTCGGCAAAAAGCTTGGCTTAGGATATATCAGCGACTTGGTAAGCAAGATAGGCAGCACTCCTTTTGCCAAAGCCACTAAGCGTTTTATGGAGCGTACACACTGGGACGGCATGATAGAGGAACCGTTAGAGGAAGAATATGGTATCATCCTTAACTCTATCCTTACGGGCGACAACAAGATAAGCGACCTTTGGGACAGCAAGCAACAGGCCGACATCTTTGCCGGTACGATGTGGTTTGGTGGCTTCATGGCCGGTATGAATACAGCTGTCTATCCTTTCTATCGTCATCAGATCAAGAAAGAACTGAATCTTGCAGACCTTAACGGCCATCTTGCATTTGGTGATGAATGGGATGTCTTGAAGAGTGGCATAGACCAGATGGAAGACAAAGATGTTGTTGACTACCTTTACAGCATCAAGGATAACAGTGCTTTCACAAACGAGCAGAGAGCAGCATTATTCAGTTATGCTGCACGCCTGAAACAATATCAAGGTGCTAACGTTGCCGATATGCTGAACAAGATGGAAGGTGGCCTGTCGGAAGACGCATCTTTTATCAAGAACTCCTACGAAACAGGCGCAGAGGCAGAGACTCCCGACGAGAAGAAACAGATTGCCGACGAGGCACAGGCCGCTGAGGCTTCGCTGCCGGAGTATGGTGAAGAGTTTGCCAAGATGGTGGCATTGTCGGAGAATCCTGTTGAGACAATGGACTACCTTCTGAATAATCGTGACACCTACACCGATGACCAGATAGCAGCCGCAGCCGACTATTTCAGCAAGAAAGCAAAGTCCGACGGCATGATGGACGGTGTGCTCGATGGCATTGACCTGCAAGTTGAAGAGGCCAACGCCTCTATTCGCGGTAACATGCACCAGCAGAGTGGCAACCTCATCATGGCTAAGAGTGGCGACCAGGACTATTACATTATAGGTGGTGACGTGGTTATGGGCGAGGACGGCACGATAGAGGTGGCAGGAACAGGTGGAGCCGTCATCGTGAAAGACCCTGATACTGGCGAGGTCAGCGTGAAATCGCGTGAAGAGCTGGCACCATACTACATACAGAACGCCGAAGAGCTGATGCAGGCCAACGAGACTGTTTTGAGACAGCAGCTGATGCAACAGGCCGAGGATGATATTGCCTATGGCAGTCCGGCGCAGGAAGTCTTTGACATCGAAGACGAGGTAGTGCTTCGTGACCGCGGAGGCAACGAGATACAAGGTACTATTGCCATGCTGCCCAACAGCGCAGACGGTGCTTATGTGGTCTATACCCCCGACAACAAGGCTCTGCAGTTTACCGCCGACGAGCTGAATCGTATGGTTGTGGCCCATAACGGACAGCAGGTCGAGAGAACGTCAATGCCGATGCCCGCCGAGGCTACTCTCGGGGAAAATTCCGGAGAAAACGGAGAAAGAACCGGAGAAAACGAGGTCACTCCCGGAGAAAACGGAGAAAGAATTGGAGAAAATGAGGCTACTCCCGGGGAAAATAAGGCTACTCCCGAAGAAAACGGAGAAAGAACTGGGGAAAATTCTTCGGCAATTTCACGGATTCCCGTAGTCAAGGATGAGTACGACAATCCCATCTTAAAGAAAGGCCGTCCACAATACGAGTGGCACAAGGCCAGTCTGGAAGATGCTACCGATGCCCTTATTGAGACCACAGGCGGTGATATGCTGATGGCACGCGATACGGCAACAGACCTTATCAACGTGGCGCAGCAGAAGCTCCAGCAAATCCGCAAGCAGAAGATAAAAGGTGATGACCCGTTTGAGATTGCCGAGTCACGCAAGGCCAAACAGCAGGCCGAGCAGGAGCAGCAGGAAATTATCAAACGTTGGCAGGACGTTGGTACTACTATCCGTAGGCGTATGGACGCCGAAGCAGCCGAGAAGCGTGCTGCCGAGGAAGCTGCCAAGAGCGCAGAGCAGAAAGCCCGTGAGGCAGAAGCCGCCCGTCAGCAGAAGGAGCAGCAGGATAAGATTGCCGCAGATCGTCGTCGTAAGAAGATAGAAGAAGAGATTGCCAACTGGAACAAACCTTATGCTCCGTTGTCGAAAGCCCGTAACGAGATGGCCGGTGACCCGCAGGCCGTTGAGGTGCTTAACGACGTGGAGCCTCGTTCGCTGGAAGAGTGGGTATCGTCGCTTATCCGTCCGCAGTCTATGATGTGGGATGACGAGACAGACCCGGCAACAGGCCGCACCATCGTAGGCTTGCAGAGTGAGCTGGGCCTGCAGAAGAAGGACGTAGAGCGTATCGGTGGCCTTGTGGCAAGCCGTCAGCGAGGTGGCAAGCCCTTTGGTCAGGTTGTTCACGACATTTGGGAAGAGCTGCCGGAAGGCATCAAGAACATGTACGACGACCAAGACGTGCGCAATACCCTTATCGGTCTGTTCGGTGAAGGCAACACCATGCGTATGCGTCACCTGACAGAGGAACATCGTATCGAGGAAGCCCGCGAGATCATGAGAGAGAACCAGCGCCGCGACGCTGAGGCTGAAATGGATGCTTGGGCAGAAGCCTACCATCTGACACCAGAAGAGCGCGAGACGTTTGAGGACTTCATGGAAGAAACATTAAAGGTTGCTGCAGAACAGCAGCCGTCAGAACCATATTTAGGAAATGATGAACAACAGAATCAAGGCAGCTCTACAATGGATAGCCAGCATCCCGAGCGAACAGCTGGCAGAGAAAGTGAAGGAGGCGAAAGCCAAGTACAGAAACAAGGTGCCCAAGTCGAGGGTGTACGCAATAGCGAACAGCAAAGCGCCGAAAGAGAGGAAGATGCTGGCGGTGGCTCGGCTGTACCTGATAACAATGTACTTGGAGGAATACTCAAAGAGCCTTTCGTAGACGAGGAACGTGCAACCGCCCTGAGACAGGCGATGCAGAAAGCCTATGCCACTGGCGACGCTGCCGCTATTCAGCAGGCAGTTAACGATATTCAGGTCTATATCGAGGCTGGCGGCGACTTTGAGGGTGGCTATCGTGACGAGGTGTGGGACTACGAGGGCAATAACCCCGAGTTGATGACGGATCAGTATATTACTCATGCCATGCTGAACACATACCTTGAAGATGATGAAGACCAGGAGTACATTGCTACAGGTCTTCGCGCCGACATGCGTATGCGTGACAAGGACGCAGAGGAAGAACAGCAGTATGCAGCCCGTTATGAAATGAGTGGCGATGTGGAGGAAAGCGAGACCAACAACGGCACGGAATATCGTGAGACGCTAACGATTGACGGCAAATATGTAGCTGAAAAGGTGGATAGCCCCGACGAAAAGGGTTACTATAACGGAAGCAGCTACGAATATGACGGTCAGCAGTTTGGTGGCTTGCGCGAGCTGATTGAATATATCGACCAGCAGAAAGCGCAGTTGGGTGCAACATCTTCGGCAGAAGAGATTGCCGAGGAAGAGGCAAAGGTTGATACTAACCCCAGCGAGGGACAGAAGGAGGCCGGAAACTATCAGATGGGACATATCAAGGTGGACGGTTACGACATTTCCATCGAGAATCCCAAGGGTAGCGTCCGTCGTGGTACTGACCAGAACGGCCAGCAGTGGGAGCAGGAAATGCATAATACCTATGGTTATATCCGTGGCACGGAAGGCGTTGACGGCGACCACATCGACGTATTCCTGAGTGACCTTCCCATTGGCGGCGACGTGTTCGTCGTAGATCAGGTGAACCCGAAGACCGGCGAGTTTGACGAGCACAAGGTCATGTATGGTTTTCCTGATATGGCCAGCGCTGAGGCAGCCTATCTCTCGAACTACGAAGAGGGCTGGCAAGGACTGGGTGCTATTACACCCGTTAGCCGTGAGGAGTTCAAGAAATGGGTAGAGTCTTCACACCGTAAGACCAAACCGTTTGCTGCATACAAGAGCGTCAAGACGCAGGGCGACGTACAGGTAGGTGAGAGCAAGCCAGCAGCTGAAGCCGCTGAAACGGAAACGAAGAAACAGGAGAAGAAGCCGAAGGAGCATAAGCGTATCGTCAGCGACGACCAGATGGAAGAGCTGAGGAAGAAACTTATTGAGAAGTTCAACACTCTTAACGCCGGTATTGACGTTGAGCGTATGCTGCTGGGTGCCATGTACGCCGTCGGTAAGATAGAGCGTGGTGTCACCAAGTTTGCTGACTACGCCCGTGAAATGGTTGACGAGATAGGCGACGCCATCCGTCCGTACCTGAAAGCTTTCTATGAGGCCGTCAGGAATATGCCGGAAGCCGCAGAATACCGTGAGCTGATGGATAGCCAGGAGTATGTCAATGCTTTCGATATTGACAACTTCGACAAGAAAACAGCTCCTACGGTTACGGAAAAGGCAGCGCAGGTGGTCCGTCAGCAGAAAGCCAAGCAGGCCGTCAAAAAGATAGAGAAGGAGGTGACGGCAAAGATTGGCAATGGTGTTACACAGCTTGATTTGTTTGGTGAACCCGCAGGAAATACCGAGGGGACGGTATCAGAGAAAACCTCGCTCGAAAGCAAGGGCACTGCCGAGAAGACCAATGAACCGATGTTCAAGGATGGTACAGTCCTGTTGAGGGAAGGGGCTTATAATAAGATTGTAGGCAGCATTATCAAGGATGGCGAACGTATATATGAATTTGCTTTCTATAAAGATGCCGATGCTTTTACTAACAATAAGCCGGCTACTACGTTTACCGTTTCCGAGAAAGACTTGGAGATGGAGATTGCCACGCATGCTTATAAGCCAAATATTGACAAGAGCGACTACAGAACGTACATGACGCAGGAAGCAAGAACCTACTTTGCTTACGACCCGCGTTTCCAGAACTACGTTCACAAGGAACTTGCCTTTATTCAGGCAGCTGTGTGGGATGAGGTGCTTATACCTGCCGATGAGCTGAAGAAAGAGCCAGCCATCATTGAAGCAGAGGGTAAAATGAGAAAGGGCAAGCTGGAGTTGTCGGATGAGCAGATAAAAGGATATGCCGAGCGTCTGTTTGATGCCGAGCACGGCAGCGCTGTATATGACGGAAAGAAACTTACTGGCTATACCGGCGAGGTAAGAGCAGAGAAGAAAGCCTTTATCGTTGTAGGCAGACCAGCAGCCGGTAAGAGCAGCGTATTTGCAGACCCCACTTCGCACCAGTATGCAGCCCGCATTATTGACTCCGATACGGTTAAGCCGTGGCTGGAGGGCTATGACAATGGCTACGGAGCCAACTATGTGCATGAAGCCAGTACCATAGTTGCCGAGCTGGCCCTTGACATGGCTATTGAAAAGGGTGAGAATGTAGTTGTTCCGCGTATTGGTGGTTTGAGCGTCGTTGAAAGAGCCATTGAAATGCGCAAGAAAGGCTATGATGTGGAGCTTCTGTTTAACGATGTTTCCAAGGAAGACTCCGTTATGCGTGCCGCTTCTCGCTTTGCATTGAAAGGAAGATACCTTTCTTTAGATTATTTAACAACCATAGGGGACAAAGTTTCGATTATTTTCAGTAACTTTGTGGACGCAAATATTGGTGATTATGAACGAATTAAGAACGAAGTTCAAAAACTTCTCAGAAGGTCTGAACGCCTATCTGGCGAAACAGCAAGAACAAGAGAGGGACTGCGGCAACTACGAACAGATGTCGCAAGAGGAGAAAGAGCGTCTGACACAGACGTTCAAAACATGGTGGGAGATGGAGGACTTTCAGCTCCCGAAAGGCAACTGGTGGTAAATGATGGTTCGCCCATCTTTACACATGCCGAATGGAAGGACAACGTAGTGCCTTTTGGCACCCAGCCAAAGACACTTTGGAACAGCAACGACATTTCATTTGAAGATTTCTTAAACAATGGAACAGAACGAGAGATACCAGGAGAGTCTTCGCCAAGTGGCGAAGGAGAAAGGCAAGTCAGTGGAGGAACTGACGGAGCTGGAACGGAACTGGGCGCTGAACAGAATAGGTCTGAGCGTTCTGGATCTGGACGTGCCGTAGAGAATCAGCCTGCCAAGCCTAAGCAGGAACTTCACAAAAACAAGCGTAACAATGTCGGTGAGAGGGGCAAGGACTATGCGCCCACCTCACCCAAAGCACGTTTCAACGCCAACATTGAGGCGGTGAAGATGATGCGTGCCCTGATGGACGATGGTGTTGAGGCTCCCACCAAGGACCAGATGGAGGTGCTTCGCCAGTATAGCGGCTGGGGCGGTCTCGGTACTTACTTCAACGATGAGAGCAGCGCAGAGAATAAGTTACTGCGTGACGTGCTCACCGATGAAGAGTATAACGATGCCGTGATGAGTGCCAACAGCGCTTACTACACCCCTGCAATGGTCATCGACACCTTGTGGGACATTGCCAAGGCAATGGGCTTCAAGGGTGGCAATACGCTGGAGGGTAGTGCCGGTATCGGTAACATCATCGGTCAGATGCCGCGTGAAATGAGTCGTCGCAGTGATATTGAGGCCGTCGAGATAGACAGTATCTCGGGTAATATCCTGAAGCTCCTTTATCCCGACGCCAAGGTGCATATTCAGGGCTTTGAGGACACACAGATACCCAACGGCAGCGTTGACCTTGCTATTACCAACGTGCCGTTTGTCACAGGTCTGCATGTCTTTGACAAGGTGGACAAAGACCTTAGCCGCAGGTTTGTGAATATCCACGACTTCTGTATTGCGAAGAATATCCGCAAGCTGAAGCCCGGCGGTATCGGTATCTTCATCACCAGCTCCGGCACGATGGATAAGAGCAATGACCTCCGTTCATGGATAACCAGCGAAGGACAGTCCGACGTGGTGGGTGCTTTCCGTATGAATAATGAGACGTTTGGCGGTACTAAGGTGACGTCGGACATCATCGTAGTGCGTAAGAGAACCGCCGGAAAGTCGGCAGGTGCTATTGACGTGAGCAAGGCCTCCCCGTTGCGTGTTGGTACATACACCGACAAGTACGGCGATGACAAGCAAACGACGATGGTTATCAACGACTACTTCAAGGAGCATCCCGAAATGATGGCCGGTGAAATGGCCTTTGGATATGAGAAGGGTGACACCTTCCGTCCGGGCAGCTATGCACTCTATCCTGTCAGCGGAAAGGAGCAGGAGAAGATGCTGCAGGAGTTTGTCAAGACGATGGAGCAGGTGGGTGCAATGCAATCGCAGCAGCAGAAACAGGCCACCAAAGAAGCCAAGCCGGTGGTGGAGAATCAGCTTACCGCCGAGAAAGAAGGCCGTATGTTGGTTGACGAGAACGGCCGACTGTGTGTCAGCCAGCGAGGCGTAGCCGTACCCTTGGGCCTCAACGACCAAAAGGTGAAAGGCTACAGCAAGGCCGAGTGCTTCAAGGACTATCAGGCCGTCCAGCAGGCCGTTGACGATGTGCTGCAGCAACAGTTGAACGATCCGGACGATGCCAAGCTGGAGCCGAAGCTAAAAGCCCTTAACGCCGCCTATGACAAGTTCACGAAGCGTTATGGTACGCTGCATAAGAACACCGCTATCTCTTTCCTGCGTAACGACATTGATTTCCCGTCATTCCAGGCACTAGAGAACTACAAGGAGTCAAAGGACATCAAGGGTAAGGTCACGGTGCATACAAGCAAGGCTCCCGTCATGCAGCAGCGTGTCCTCGGCTTCAAGACCGAGCCTAAGCCGAAGAGCGTCAAGGATGCACTTATTGCCAGCATCTTCCGCAGTAACGGCATTGACCTCGGATGGATAACCGACAGACTCAACGATGGCAATGTGCCAAAGGAAGGAGGACAGGCCGGTGAGTGGACTGCAGACGATGTGCGCAAGGGAATCCTCGTCAGCAGACTGGGCTTTGAGAATCCGAAGACAGGTCAGTTAGAGGTACGTCACCAGTATCTCAGCGGTAACGTGCGTGAGAAGCTGGCACAGGCAGAGAGCTATAACGAGGGAGGCAAGTACAATGCCAACATCGAAGAGCTGAAGAAAGTGGTGCCGATGGATATTCCCGCCCACCTGATAGACTTTTCTCTCGGTTCGTCATGGATACCCAAGGAGCTGTATGTGGAGTTTGTCAAGGATTCTACTGACCTGAGAAATGTGCAGCTTACACATCTTGCCGGTTCGTGGAATCTCGAAGTAGGTACATGGTTCCGTGAAGAGAAGAACAGGGCTGGAGGCGTGTATAGCGAAGAGTTCAACACAACCATCTATGCCCACCAGCTTATTGACTCCGCGCTGAACAACAGACCCTATAAGGTGGCAAAGGTGGAGAAGACCTTTGAGGGCAGTACCCGTACTATCGTCGACCAGAAAGCAACGCAGGCTTGTAACGTCCGTATTGACGAAATCAAGAGCGAGTTTAAGGAGTGGATGCGCAAGAAGATGCAGAACGACGAAGAGCTTGCCGGACGTATCGAGAAGATTTATAACGACAAGTTCAATGCGCTGGTTCCGATGACCATTGGTGACGAGTTCCTGCCGGAAGTCTTTGAGGGTGCAAACATGAACATCAGCCTGTACGGCCATCAGAAACGTGGTGTCATGCGAGGTGTGACATCTCCGACGATGCTTGCCCATGAGGTTGGCACCGGTAAGAGCTTCACCCTGATTTCCACCGCTATGGAAATGCGCCGTCTGGGTACGGCACAGAAGCCCATGATAGTGGTTCAGAACGCCACCGTGGCACAGATGACCGCAGACGCAAAGCTGCTTTATCCCAACGCCAAGATACTCTCTTTGTCGGAGAAGGACCGTAGCGCAGAAGGCCGTCGTGCTTTCTATGCTAAGATTAAGTTCAACGACTGGGACATCATCATCGTACCGCAGTCAACGTTTGAGCGTATTCCCGACTCTCCTGAGCGTGAACTGCAGTTCATACAGGAGAAGATAGACGAGAAGAAACACATCATCGAGGCCGCAGAGGGTTCCAACCTCGACAAGCGCAGTATTGAGAAGCTGAAGCGTGAGCTTGCCGGACTAGAGCAGGAGTATGGCGACAAGTTCCTTAACAGCGACCCCGCCAACGACGGCGCAGGCCCCAAGCGTAAGAAGAAGGACGCCAAGAGAGAAGCCGCCTCTTTGGATAAGGCTGAGACCAGGGCAAAGGAGCAGCTAGACCGAGCCGTCGACGATGTCCAGTTCTTTGATGACCTCGGTGTAGATGCCTTGCTCGTTGATGAGGCTCATGAATACAAGCACCTCGGTTTCCAGACTTCTATTGGTCGTGGCATCAAAGGTATAGACCCCAGCTACTCCAAGAAATGTGCCGGTCTGTATAACAAGACCCGCTGCGTCTTTGAGAAAGCAGGCTGGAAGAATGTTGTCTTTGCCACCGGTACGCCCATCAGCAACACCGCTGCCGAGATATGGACGTTCATGAAGTACCTCATGCCAGCCGACGTGATGCGCGATAATGACATCTACTACTTTGATGACTTCGTGCATAACTTTGGCAGTATCTCACAGATGCTGGAGTTCTCTACCAGCGGCAAGTTCAAGGAGAACACGCGCTTTGCGGCCTACGTCAACAAGCCCGAGCTTATCCGTATATGGAGCCAAGTTGCCGACACCGTTCTGACAAAGGAGGTAGGCAAGGTGCAGGAGAAGATACCCGAGCTTGAAGGTGGCAAGGATCAAGACGTGTTCCTGCCGCAGTCGCCGAGCCTTGTGCGCATCATGGCCGCAGTCCGCAAGGAGCTGGAACGCTTTGAGCAGATGAGTGGTCAGCAGAAGAAGGAGAACAGCAGCATACCTTTGACAATGTATGGTATTGCCAAGCGTGCCGCCATTGACCCGCGTCTGGTAGACGCTGAGGCCCCCGACGAGCCGATGAGTAAGACCAATTCAGCCGTGAAGGAGATACTGGCCGACCTTGACAAGACAAAGAGCTACAAGGGAACTGTTGCCGTGTTCTGTGACAATCAGAACAGACTGGGTGCTGACAAGTCGGTAGAGTTCAACATCTTCGACGAGATGAAAGCCAAGCTTGTGAAGCAGGGCGTGCCCGAGTCAGAGATTGCCGTCATCAAGAGTGGCATGAGTATCACAGCCAAGCAGAAGATATTTGATGCCGTCAACGCTGGCAGTATCCGTGTCATCATGGGTAGTACTCAGACGTTGGGAACAGGCGTGAATATTCAGGAGCGTTTGCACTTGCTGATACACATGGATGCTCCCGACCGTCCTATGGACTACACCCAGCGTAACGGACGTATCAAGCGACAGGGTAATCTCCATAAGGAATGGGGCAAGAGTATCAAGGTAGTGCGCTTCGGTGTTGAGGATTCTCTGGACGTGACCGCCTATCAGCGCCTAAAGACCAAGTCAGGCTTTATTGACTCCATCATGGACGGCAAGGGTTCGCTGATGAACAATCAGGTTGACCGTACCGTCGAAGAGGAAGAGGAAGGTCTGTTTGACAATCCCGTGGCTGTTCTCTCCGGCTCCCAGTATGCCTTGAAGAAGAATCAGGCAGAGCGCGAACTGAGAAAGTACCAAGGTAAGAAATCGCAATGGGAGGCTGACCAGGTGTATATTGTTGACAAGCTGAAGCGTAACGAGAAAGCCGTCAACGAGTATCAGAACCTCTACATACCCAATGAAGAGAAGCTGCTGAACCATATTAGAAGCTTGTTCCCTGATGGCAAGGCAAAACGCATTACCATCGAGGGCGCTACCGTTGACTTGACAGCTTCAGATGCCGACAAGAAGCTTGCAGAGGTTATCAAGGAGAAAGTCAACGACCCCGTAAACGCTATTGTCAAGCGCAACAGAGAGAACGCCATCTATAATGATGAGTATCTTAAGTTCAATGTCAAGGTAGACAATGCCAATATCACTTTCAGCATCGGTGTTGTGCGTGAATCAAAGTGGGAGAATGGTGCCATGCACACTGTCATTCACAGAGAAACGAGCTACAAGAGCGAGGACTTGAAGATGCAGCGTTCTGCCGACGTGCGCAGCTTTAAGGATGGTATCGAAGAGATTCTTACCAGTCGTATCACCGGACAGCGCAGTGAGGATGCCATCGCCCGGATGAAGGAAGAGGTTGAGCGTCTGAAAGCCGAGAGTGAACAGATGCAGGGCCGTGTCGGTCAGCCGTTCCAGTTCGGCAAAGAGCTGGAAGAGGCCGAAAAGCGCGTTGAGGAATACACTGCCTTGATGAAAAAGGAAATGGAAGAGAAGGAAGCCAAGTATGCCGAGCAGGCTAAGGAAGCCGGTGAGGATGGTGGCTTTGACCTCCGCAAGGCCGATGACAGCGAGGATGACGAGCTGTATAGACAGGCCGAAACATTTGCCGAGGGTGAGCTGTTCCCGATTCATACTAACTTGGTATGGGACGGTCATGTGCTGAAGCGCGACAGGACATATAGCGTTGACCTGATGCCGGATGAATATGCCACTGAGCAACAGCTTCTGGACGGCTTGCGCCGACAATACCCGGAGTACTACGTCAGCATCGTGGATGGTAACGTAAGGTTTGAGAGCTGGGAGAGCGTGATGCAGGTGCCCGCCGTAGAAACGTCTGGAACAATGACGAAACGCGCTGAGGCTGGAAAGAAGAGCTACATCGAGAGAAAGACGCGCAACGCCATTGCCGCCGTGACAAGTCTCGCTGAAGCTATGCACCTTGACGTGGAGGTAAAGACAGACCTCGACGGACTGGTAGGCAAACAGCGTCGCGCCAAGGGCATCTTCAACAGGCAGACCGGCAAGATAACGCTGGTACTGCCGAACCACCGTAACCAGAGCGACCTTATCAATACGCTGCTGCATGAGGGTGTGGCACATGCCGGCCTGCGTAAGATGTTCGGCGCGAACTTTGACACATTCCTTGATAATGTGTATGAAAACGTGTCGCCGGAGATTAGAGACCGCATCAAAGCCTCCATGAAGCGTAACGGATGGGGCCGTCACGAAGCTACCGAGGAATACCTTGCAAGGCTTGCAGAGCGTACCGACTTCGACCACGCAAGTTCACAGGGCTGGTGGCAGAAGATTAAGGACTTCTTCATAGAGATGCTTACGCGGGCAGGCCTTCGCATGTCGGAGCCTATTACGGATGACGAGCTTCGCTATATCCTGTGGCGCAGCTACGATAACCTGTTGCACCCCGGACGCCGCAGCATCTTCGACAAGGCCAAGGACGTGCAGATGCAGAGCCGCCTGAAAGTGGGTGCTTACGCCGACGATGTACGTCTGATGCCTACAGGACTGGCAGCAGAGCCGCAGGCTCTCGTTGTCGGGCTTGATCCTCTCTACAGAAAGTTCCGCGAGATAAAATCCAAATATCCTGATGCCCTGATTCTGTTTAAGATGCAGGACGGCAACTATAAGGCCATCGGCGAAGATGTCAGTCCCGTCGGTAGTGCTTTCGGTCGTGGTGCATGGGGTAATAACAGCGATACGGAGTATAATATCCCTGCAGACAAGCTTGACATTATTCTGCCAAGACTTGTAAGGAATGGCTATCGTATTGCCATAGTCGATGAACAGCAGGACAATGTTGCCAATGATGTGCTGCTCAACAGTACAGACTATGCCAGCGACGAGATAAACGCCATCGTTGACAAGGCCAAGGCAGACGGTACTTATATGCTGGCCCCCAATGGCAAACCCAGTAACCTCAACGAACTGCAATGGGCGCAGGTGAGAACACAGGCGTTTAAGGACTGGTTTGGCGACTGGGAGAAAGCAGCGCAGGAGGTGCGTATTGTTCCGGCAGAGAAGGAACACGGCTTTACTAACTTTGCAGATGCCCGTCACTGGGCAAAGCAGAACATCGTCCGCACTTACAGCGACGAAGAGACAGGTGGTAAAGGCAAGATACAAATTAGCGGCAAAGCTGTTGAGAAGTTCATGTCTGAGGATGCCGTCACTAAAAGCGACAGCAAAGATGTTCACATGTCTGTACTGAAAGTACTGCCATCCGTGATACATGACGGTATGGTTGGTGAAAGCCATCCTGACTATAAGAAGGTGAACGGTGTTCGTTCTGTAGAGAATGGTATCAACGAAGGTGTTACCATACATCGTGTGTTTGGTGCTGTTGATATTGACGGACAGATTTACCGAGTAAAGATTACTCTTAAGGAAGACCGTACACAGGCTACAAAGACCAAGGCTTATAGCTATGAAGCAACAAAAATAGAGTTGCTGGACGGTCTAAGTGCAGCCCCCGTAGGGACTCCCCGCAATTCCAACAGCTCTATTACTGCTGCAAAGTTACTAAAAGATATTGATAAATCACACAAAAAAGGCGAAAAACTTTTAGATTATTCAAAAGTTGTAGATGAAAACGGTGAACCAAAGGTGATGTATCATGGTACAGACCTTGACAACGTAAACAGGGGAGAAGCTTTCTGGACGTTCTATGAAGACCAGCATTTCGGTACTAAAGGACAGGCAATACACCGTGTACGTTTTGACAAATCTGAAAGTGGAAAGAAGATATACGAGGTGTTCCTGAATATCCGTAACCCGCAGCGCAGAAGTGATGCGGACGAAAATGAACTTGACGAGAAGGACATGACCATGAGCGAGTACTGGCAGCAGTCGGTAGAACGCTCAAAGGGCAAAGGCTATGATGGTATTGTCTATCTTAATCAGTATGAAGACCCGGACCATCCAGCAGACAGTTGGATAGCCTTCAAGCCGAATCAGATCAAGAGCGCCACCGATAATGTAGGTACGTTCATGACCGAGGATAACGACATACGTTATAGCCTCCGCACCAAGGAACCGCCAAAGAAGACGGGCAAGGGTTATAAGGTATTCGTATTGAAGGACGGCCAGCTGTACCCGCCAATGGTAGCTAACCCCGGTGGTGAAGGCACGCCTATTGGCGTATGGCTCGATGCCGATGCCGCACCTGTAGCTGGAACCAGTAAGACAGGCAGGCCGCAGGTGAAAGCTGGTGGCAAGGGCACACAGGGCGGCAGCGGTCAATTGGCCTACCGTCCGGGCTGGCACCTTGGTACTATCCCCTATGCTCTACAGTTCAACAGAAAAGACAACACTGGGCAAACCAGTGGGCGCGAGGGAGAGCGTAGTTTGTTCCCGAACAACTTTGTGTGGGCAGAGGTAGAATATGCCGATGACGTGGACTATCAGGACGAGGCCCGTCAGGAAGGTGTCAACGCCAACGGTAAATATCAGCACTCCTTAGCCGGACTGAAGCATGTGCCCGAGGACGGCAGCTACAAGTACCGCACCAATCCCGACCCGAAGACCGACGAGTGGGTTATCACGGGAGCTATGCGCGTGAATCGCATCCTGAGCCGTGAAGAGGTAGACGAGCTTGTGCGCAAGGCAGGCCGTGAACCTCAGAAGATTCAGGACGGCGACATCTTGACGCAGGACATCGTCGACGAGCTTAACGCCGAGATAAAGGCCATGAAGGAAGCCGACGAGATGGGACTGTTGTATAGCGACCCGGACGCATGGCTGGATGATGTGGCCCGCGACACTTACGAGGCAGCAGTAGCCAAAGACAGCTTGAAGTGGCAAGAGGCGTGGCAGGACTCAATGGTGAGCCTGAAAGCGATACAGGATGCCATAGCCAAGGAGACCGGTAACGTTGCCAAGGGAGCCGAGGACGCATATAGGTTTGAGAACCGCATGCACGGGCGTTCAAAGAACCGCACCGAGCAATACGACTGGAGATACTACCGCCCCATGCTGAAAGCCTTTAACGACTTTATCAAGGCCAAAGACATGACCTTTGAGGCAGGGCAGGAGTATCTTATTGCCAAACATGGTCTGGAGCGTAACGTCTATTACGCTATGCGTGATGCCGTGAAGGAGAAGCTTGTGAAGGAGGTAGCCGACGAGCGCAAGAAGCTGGAAAAGAAATACAAGGAAAAGCAGATTGCCGAAAAGAGCTACAAGGAGCAGCTTAATCTTCTCGCAAAGAAAGAGCAGACGGGCGTTGATGACCGCATCAAGCAGATTCGTGAGACGCTGGCCTACCAGCGTGCCAAGGAGGACTACGAGAACGGCGACATCGGCTATACCGAGTATCTGCGCAGAATAGAAAGCGTTATCAAGTCGCATGTGGGCGGCTATGACACCTACGCCCATGACTATTCCGGTCTGACCGAGACGTTTGCTAAGGAGTGGTACGACGATGCCCAGGACACGAAGCGTCAGGCGCAGCGTGCCATTGACCCGAAGACACGCGCCATGCTCTGGAAGGAGTACGACCGGCAGATGAAAGAGGCGTATGAGGTGGCAAGAGGCTATGCCGAGGATGCTGTGTTCTCTGCAGAGACAACACCGTCGGGAGAAGCCGAGGCAACCGTGGCAAAGCTTTGGAAAGCCATCAATGCCGCTACGGAGGCAACGCTGAAAGACAGCTACGAGAGTGGTCTCATGTCGCGCGATACCTATAATAAGGTGCGTGATATGTTTGAATACTATGTGCCTCTGCGTGGCTGGGAAGAGGACAAAGCCAGTGACGTGTATGAATACATGGGCAAAGATAACGTCTTCTCTCCCGCAGTCAAAAAGACATGGGGCCGTACCAGCAAGGCCGAGAATCCGCTGGCGTATATCGGTAATGTTGCCGTGAGCACCATCATTAGCGGTCATCGCAACCTCATGAAGCAACACTTCCTGAACTATGTGATGAACAACCCGACAAGCCTTGTAAGCATCAGCGAGTCGTGGTATGAGAACATCGGCAGTCTTGAAGAGCCTATTTGGATCTATCGCAGTGCCGACACGGCAGGCAAATCTCCCGACGAGGTGACGCAGATAGTCAATGACTTCAATGAAGAGATGGCCGAGAAGCAGCGCGAGGGCTACGCTATGCCTGTCCGCGGACGGCTGAGGCTCGACGTTAACGCCACCAAGGGACAGAAGTCGGAGCACGTCGTAGAGGTGCAGCGTGCCGGCCGGACGTATGAGCTGTATATCAACGGCAACCCCAAGGCAGCGCAGGCCCTGAACGGTAGCACAGCAAGAGCCGTAAGCCGTATCAGCGACACATACTTTGGCCGCAAGCTGACAAGTCTTAACCGCAACATGGCCATGTTCTTCACCAGCAAGAACCCAGCGTTTGTCATCAGTAACCTTAGCCGAGACCTTAACATGGCCGGTGCCAGTGTTGCCATCAACGAGGGAGCCAAGTACAATGCCAAGTTTATTGCCAACGTCGCCAAGGTGCTGTCGCCGCGGATGGCCGTCGGTGACGTGAGCAAGATGGGACTAAAGGGCTTGGTAGGAAAGGGCAGGGGAGTAACCGGACTTATGCCCAAGCTGATGCAGAAATGGAAGGACGGCAAGCTCAACGAGAGCAACGAGACCGAGCGTCTGTTTAAGGAGTTCATGGATGAAGGCGGTGAGACCGGCTTTGTCAACATGCTCAGTATCGACAGCTTCAAGGAGAAGATGAAGAAGGAGATAGGGCAGATGAACGGCAGTTCCTTACTGGGCAAGAGCAAAGGTCAAGTCAAGGAAGCCGCCGCCACAAAGGGCTTGCGTCTGCTTGGTGATACCTTTGAGTTCTATAACCGCTGTGCCGAGGATGCTACGCGCTTCATCGTGTATATGACGAGCCGCCAGATGGGTAAGACACTTGAAGAGAGTATTGCCGATGCCAAGGACGTGACGCTGAACTTCAACAGGAAGGGCACGGGCGACAAGGGTAATGCGGAGATACGCGACCTCTTCATCTTTGTCAACCCGGCTATTCAGGCTTTGTCTAACATGTACCGTATGGCAAAGGGCCACCCGCTGAAGTTCACAGGCGTGACCCTCGGTTTCGTGGCCTTTGGCGTGATGATGCCTATCTTGAACAGCTGGCTTCTGAATATGTTCGGTGGTGATGATGACAAGGATAGCTACTGGAACCTGCCACCTTGGGTAAGAAAGAACAACCTTGTCTTCTGGGTGCCGGGAACAAGTAACTTTGTCACCATACCGCTGGCGCAGGAGTTCCGCGTGTTCTACGGCGTCGGTGAGATGATTGCCAGCTATTGCCTCGATCATCCGCACAACAACGGCGTGCTGGAAATCGTGGAGAGCGTTGCCGACCTCGTACCCATCAACCCGACGGGCAACGGTGGAAACATTGTTGTGGACTTCACGCCTACAGGCGCACAACCCATCATGCAGCTTGCGTTTAACACGGACTTTACAGGCAAGCCCATCTGGAAGGACAACCAAGGCAACAAGTTCGACCCGATGTATAGCAAGGCTTATGTGAGCACGCCCAAATGGATGGTAGCTGTCAGCGATGCCGTCAATAATGTCACAGGTGGCGACGAAGACAGCCGCGGATGGCTGGAGCGTACAACGGCCGGTGCTTACCTTAACAATCCTGCCGTATGGAACCACTTGCTGCAAGGCTACTTCGGTGGTATGTATAACACCATAGCCAAGACGTTTGACGTGGCCACTACTGCTGCCCAGGGTGATGTGCCCAAGGTATATCAGACTCCTATCCTGAACCGCTTTGTCAATCGTCCTCTCGAGCGCGACAATGCCGGAGTGCTGGGTGAGGACTACTGGAAGCTGGTAGAATCGACCGAAGAGATGCAGCATAATATCCGCAAGAAGCGTCAGCGTGCCGCCGACGGCGACGAGGCCGCGCGTCAGGAGCTGGAGAGGCTGCTGCAGAGTACCGACGGCAAGCGTGCCGAGGTGGTGAGCTACTATAAAGGCATCATTGATGTTCTGCGCAAGGGTGAAAAGAATGTCAGCGATGCAGGCGACAAGCGTATGTTCAAGGAGAGTATTACCAACTGGAAGGAGCAGATGCTTGAAGAGATACAGGCTATTGAGGACGGCCGTGACCCGATGGAGGTTATCATGGAGCAGTTCGACAAGAGCCGTAACGCTGCCGAGCGCAAGAAGCTGCAGAACCGCATTAACAGGATGATGACCGAGCAGAAGAGCAAGGGAGTCAGCGCCGACGTTGAGAAAGCTATGCAGTTTGTTGAGGCCGATGATGCCGATAGCCAGAGTGTGGGCAGTGACCGATACATTGAGCTTGCTACAGCTCAGAATATCAAGGACGATGCCCGCATCAAAGCCGCCAAGTCCAAGATTAAGGTGTATAGCGACAAGTACAAGTCCCTGCAGGAAGAAGGAAAGACGGAAGAAGCAGCCGCCTACCGCCAGCAATACGCCAAGTACTTTGCCGCCGAGACTACCGTGAACAGACTTAGCCGCGCCGTGTCAGGCAACAAGAAGCTGCTGGGCAAAGGTCACGATGAGGCTGTGATGAAACTTATCGGCAGTCAGCGTAACGCCATGTTGAAAGCCATAGAAGCCATAGATAAGTAGTTTTGAGGTTATAGATTGTTTTTTACAGACGGCGACCGCCCGTGAGGGTAGCCGCCGTTTTTTTTAATTCCGATTAAAAGCGTTAAAGTTTTTATCGAATATACTTTAATAACTTTTTAAGGCTTAATTATTTATAGTTTCTTAACGATTGTGAGTTTGTTTTTTCTTTACCTTTGCAGCGGTACTATAAATATAGCTATATGAAGCAGGAAAAGAGGATAAGCTACAAGGCGGGTATTACCCGTCGGCCAAGTGACTTTCTTTGTGAGGACGGCGAGCTGGCCGAGTGCATCAACCTGACAACTGACGGCGAAGAGCTGAAGGTGGTGCCGATGCTGGAGGTATCAGACATCAACGAGGGCAGTGACCGGAGGCTGGTGTATGTGCATAGGTTGCCAAACGGTGTTGAGAATAAGATATACGAGGGAAGCGGCTGGCTTTACTTCAACGATGCCCCAAACCCTATAGAGAGCAGTGAGCACTCAGCAGACATAAAGTCGACTCAGATAGCCGCCATCGGCAAGACGCTGTCGGTGATTATCAACAATCAGCTGACTCATTTCCTGTGGACGGGAACGAGGTATAAGAACTTGGGAGAGATTGCCGACCTTGAAATCAAAGCAGAGCTGGTGAAGCCAAATAAAGGTACTGTCGAAGTCGAAAGAAACGGCAACGGCATAATAAAGTATAGCTCCTTTGAACACGAGGCGGACAAACAGGAAGCTTACAATGATATGGTGGTAGGCTCCTACCAAGAGACCATCAAGCTGATTGCACAGAAGGGCGGCTTTGCCAAACCGTTCTTTGTCCGTGCCGCATTGGAAATGTACGACGGCACTTATACAAAGATTACCAATCCGCTGCTTATGTGGCCGACCATAGACGGCAGCACATATTATTCAAGAGAAAAGAGAGAACAATCCAGTTCTCCAGACATCGTTAAGTGCGAGACATTCTATTATGAGCTTCGCATTACGCAGTCGAAAGACTTTTCCGAGTTTGCTGACATTATCAAGGACGTGGTGTTATTCGTTTCTGACGGCATTGACGTATATGATACCCTCGTTGACCAAAAGAAATATGTGTCACTAACAGGTCAGACTCCTGCCGGTTATGCTATCAGGGAAGATAACGGGCTGATGAGAAAGGTGGAAGAGACAAACACTTGGTATCAATTCGGTACTAGTAGCACACATTATAGCGCCCAGCTGCTTGAAACCCGCAAGAGAAAAGAGATATATGACGAAATAACCAGAACCTCCATATTCTATAAGTTATGTACCCTTGGTCTGCGAGGCACTGGTGCTGTCAACGTGACAGGCAAGATAGGCACTCACATACTGGAGAACCTGACAAACCAGCCACGACTTGACCATGACGACTACTACTCTCGCTGTCCGATGAAGTGCAGCATGATGTATCCGTACAACCGCCGCCTGAATATAGCTGGAGTGGAACGTGGCTTTTTCCCGGGCTTTAGAACTTTCATGCCGTTGGACGGTCAGTCAGCGCAGACCTACACGGCATACGTTCGCATTAAGACCGATTCCGGCATCCGTATCGTTAAGAAGGTGTTTACGACAAGGGAGGCGATGGGTAATTTCTTCTACTACCCGGATTCCCGTGCCGACCGCGTGACGATATACAGCAATAATACTATTACCCTAAATGCAGAACTGAAAGAGCATCCCGGATTGAATGGTGCCTATTTCCTCACAGAGTCAACCACATTTAACAACTATTACAACGATAGCGGCACGGCACTGACGGGAAGTGACTACACGGAATATGGTGACAGTCCCGAGACGCTGGACGGCCAGCTGGTGCAGTCGCAAGTGAACAATCCGTTCACATTCTTATCAGAGGGCTACCATCAAGTAGGCACAGGGCGCATACTGGCGATGACGAGCGTAACGATGGCTCTGTCGCAAGACCAGTTCGGACGTACTGACTTGCTGGTGCTGTCGGATGATGGTATATGGGGTATGCAGGTAGATAATACCGGCCTGTATGAGAGCAGTCATCCGCTGTCGCGCGAGGTGTGCGTGAATCCTGGTAACATCGTGCAGACGGATAACGCCGTGTTCTTCGTATCGAAGAAGGGCCTGATGGTTGTTGACGAGAACGGCCGTGTGGGCTGTGTGAGTGAACAGCTGGACGGCAAGGCGTTTGACACCTCTGACTTTGACGCTCTTGACCCCGGAACGCTTGTCAGCGAAGCGGAGAGTCAGATGTGGGCAGGCATCGTGTCGTATGGCAGGGATGCCGATAGCTTCCAGACGTTCATACAGTCGCCGCAACTTCGCATAGCGTATGACTACATGGACTCGCGGCTTCTGCTGCTGAAAGATGACAAGATGTATTGCTGGGTGTACTCGCTTCGTGACGGCAGCTTTAGTAAGATGACGCTTTCTTGTAATATCTCCAACGTTGTGAACAACTATCCCGACTATCTGCTGCAGGACGATGATAACTGTATATACTCCCTCTATGACAAGAAGCGCGAGGAAGAGAGTGAGGTAGCGCGTGAGGCTTTCCTGCTGACACGTCCGATGAAGGTCAGCGGGCCTGTTACGGTGACAAGCCTGCGTGAGCTTGTGAACGTGGGCATGTGGGATAAGAGTAAGGGTAGCATGGTGAAGACAGAGGTGTTCGTGAGCAACGACCTGCAGGAGTGGTATAAGAGCAGCAGCCGCTTTGGTGCTGCCGCCAAGTACTACCGCATAGCCCTGTTTATCAAGATGAAGCCCTATGAGCGTCTCAGCGGTACTATTATCAGGACGCAGGATCGCAGGACGGAGAATGTGCGTGAATAGTAAAAAGGTGATAATGATGAAGGAGCATACTAACTGTAGAAAGGAGATGGAGGAAGACCTCATGAAGGTGTTCCGGGAGGTGAGTGCCAGCTATGAGTGCAGATGTAACGACGAGGCTTTCCGTCGTGTCGTGGAGCATCCGGCACCGAGGTTCTATATAGATGCCAGACGAGCGCATCAGTATATATCGCCACTGACAAGAGGCGACCGCAGCGCCATTGATAAGCTTTCGCCTTTGAAAAGGAAAATGTATGAAGACCTGTTTGAGACAGTGCTACGCCTTTGGCAGAACAGCGCCTATTGCGGTAAGAGCCTGAGCTTTGTACTGCAGTTTGCCGTCCTGCAACCGGCACCGAGGTTCTACATCGGTCATACGCGCATGTGTCAGATATGGCAGAAGAGAAGCAAAAGGAAGAGTGTATGAAGTGGTTGCTGATAGAGAAGACGGCTGTCACCATCGTGCTGGTGCTGGTGTGGGCGCTGGGTGTCAAGGTGGGTTATAGAGAAGACGGAACTATCATGGAGCATGTGCTGTGGATAGTGTGTCATGCAAACTTCTGGCATTTGTGCGGGAATCTGTTTGTGCTTTGGCTAATGTCAAAGCGCCTGTACTTGGCGGTATCGGTAGCTATCGCGTTTCTTGCGTCGTGGCTACCGGTGCTGCCGGGGGCGTGGGAGATGATTACCTCGCTCAATAGCGAGGGGACTGCGGCAGCAGCGGCGACAATGGGATTCAGCGGCGTGTTGTTTGCTATCATCGGTGTAAAGTGGGGGGCGTTGTGTCGTTGTGGCACAACAACATACTGGACGTTCTGCAAGAGGATGCTGCCGTTTGCGCTGGTGGGCGTGCTGATACCACACATCAACTGGAGTATTCACACCTATTGTGTATTGATGGGGCTTGCCTATGGACGGTGGAAAGGTTGATATGCCATCAGGGAAAACCGAGGCAGCAGCGACGGGATGGTGGAACGGTGAGCCGACGGTAGAGGCGCTTGTCAAAGAGAACGAGCGTCGCAACCATGAAATGTTTGACGGCTTCAACCCTATTACCGGACGCGGCGCCCCTGGTCCCCGAAAGAAGGTGAAGATTCCGGACTGCCCCATCAGGGTTCAGTATATGCCGGAGCGCATCGTAGAGCATAACATCTTTCTGAAAAAGGTACTGAAACGCGGCAGTATCAGGAAATACATTGAGGACGAACTGGGCTGGGAGTTCAACGACGAGACCTTTGAGGACGTTGTCTGTGCCTTGTTCAAGATGAGGGCAGAGGAAGACCCTGCGTTTGCCTTTGCCATGATATACAAGATTGTGGATAAGGAAGAGGGCACCTTGATACCTTTCGTCCTTAACTACGGCCAGCGCAAGATACTTGCCCTACAGGAGAAGATGAGGCTTGAACGCAGGCCCATCCGTATTGTTTTGCCAAAGGCGCGTCAGTTCGGCGGTTCCACCGAGACGCAGCTGTATGGTAAGTGGATGCAGGACTTCAAGCATCAGCGGTGGAACATGGCCATTATGGCCCACCAGACGGCAGCATCAATCCGTATCCGCGCGATGTACGACCTTGCGCTGGATCATCAGCCCGGCTGGAGTGTCGGCCTGAAAGGTCGCCGTCTGAAGAGTGCGCCTTTCAAGGGCAGCACCACCGACTTTGTGGTGAAGACCACTGCAGGCGAAGAGGTGAGAGGTAACGTGACCTCGGTAGTGTCATACGAGAACTACGATGCCAGCCGAAGCTCTAACCTTAAGATGGCACATCTGTCAGAGGTGGCGTACTGGAAAGAGACGGAGCAGAAGAAGCCGGAGGGTGTGCTGTCATCTATCAATGGTACGGTAGGTAAGCGCCCGGACACCATGATAGTGATGGAATCGTCGGGCAGGACTGTCGGCGACTTCTTCTACAATATGTATCAAGAGGCGAAGAATCCCGACATACCGAGCGCATGGGAGCCGCTGTTTGTTGCGTACTATGAAATTGAGTTATACCGCGACGAGCTGATGGAAGGTGGCTGGAAAGCGTTTGCAGCGGCGCTGAGGGCTACTAAGAAGACCTCGCTCAATAGCGAGGGCACGGCGGCAAAGGGTGAGGCACAGATGCTGAAAGCAAAGGAGACCATCAAGGCGTATCGTGCAGCGGAGAGGGAGTTTGCCGAGTGGCTGATAGAGAACAAAGATAACCCGAACAATCCGAAGGGCTACCGCGAGAGTGGCAAATACTTCTGGCAACAGTGGCAGAAAGGTGCCTCGATGGAAGCTATCAACTGGTACAGGAACAAACGTAACGAGTACCGCACACACAGCTACATGGCTACGGAGTTCCCCGCCGACGATGTGGAGTGCTTCATGGCCGCTGGTAACCTTATCTTTGACAAATACTGTGTTGATGCTATGCGCATGTCGATGGAGAAGCAGCCTATATTTGTGGGTAACATCGTGTCAGACTACGACAAAGGCATCAATGCCATTAAGCGTGCCCGCCTCGTTGACAAGGTGGATGACGGACAGGTACTGAGAATATGGCGTATGCCGGACGGCCTGAAAGTGTCGGACCGCTATGTGGTGAGCGTCGACATAGGCGGTAGCAGCCGCACATCGGACTTTACCGTTATGACGGTGATAGACCGCTTCGGCATGATGCCCGGTATGTATGGAAAGCCGCAGGTGGTGGCACGTTGGCGCGGTCACATGCGCTTTGACCTGCTGGCATGGAAAGCAGCGCAGCTTGCGCACTTATACGGCGACGCGAAGCTGGTAATAGAGAAGAACACTGCCGACACCCGCAAGCAGCGACTGGATGAAGAGGGTGACCACTTCGGAACCATCATCGACGAGATAGCAGACTACTATCCTAACCTGTATATCCGTGCCACCGAGGTTGACAAGGTGACGCAGAAGGTAACGAACATCTACGGTTTCCACACCAACACCGTGACAAAGGAGCTGGTGATAGACTGCTACAAGGCGTATGTGGAGGATGCCCTTTATGTGGAACCTGACAAACAGGCGTTTGACGAGCTGATGATATACGAGCGTAAGGAAGACGGCACAATGGGTAACTCAGAAGGCAAGAACAACCATGACGATATTGTGATGTCAACGGGTATCGGCTTGTATGTAAGCCTGAAGATGCCACTACCTCAGTGGATAAAAGAATCAACTGGAGGATTGTCGGCAGCAAGAGCCGGCACAGAAGCAGACCTTTAGTCTACTCTTCATCATCATATTTGGAGCATAGCTTCATCAGTTCCTCAAATCCGCTGGCGTTGATGCTGGCATCAATCTCTACAGGCTTGGGGACAATCATCTTTGACAGCTCAATAGAGATGTTGACAAAGCGGGCGCGGTCTTCCGCGTTTTTTTCTGCGTTCTTAGCATAGAACACGAAAGATTTACGAAACTCTTCCTGAGTCTCGCCGAGCAGGCCCTTGATAAATTCCTTCTGTTCCTGACCTACCTTATTCTGTGCGCCGGGTGGGCGTCCACGTTTTCCTCCTGCCATGATTAACTATCCGAATGGTGTTGGGTGAATCTTTATAGGCCCTAGTCTGTCGCTGATAAGTGAATTGATGCGGTTGCTGGCCTCATTGGCTTCATCCAGCGAGAGCGTTGTGTAAGGGTCTTGTGGCAACGCTACGCGCAGGAAGTTATGTAGTGCCGTCTTGACGATGAAACGGTGGACGGCGTTTTTAAGAGGTTCCAGCAGGTGCTGTGGCCAGCTAAAGGGCATGTCGAGGGTGATTTTCTTCTCGTCCCAGTCGGTGGTGTGGTCGTGAGCGACTTGGTGGGAGTGGCACGGTGTACTGATGACATACGCCTGCAGACGTGATATGGCAATAGACAGCGCGAGGTCTATCTGCGTGTTGAGGCTATACCTGTCGGCATCGTCGTTAGTCAGTATGGGCGTGTCTGTCAGCTTGCGCATACGCTCCAGCTGCCGGACATCGGCCTCGATGTCGTGTGTAATCTCCTGTTTGAAGATGATAATCTCTGCAATCATAAGCAATACTTTTTATACTACACGGACGGCAAAGGTAGCAAAGACACGGCTGTCGTGGCGTGAGAACAGGGTGACGATGGCGTAGCCCTTTTGGACGGCGTGCAAGTAGTAACGTCCCTGTGCGTTGAGGCGTGCATGGCAGCAGTGGCCATTGTCGACGCGCACCATGATGTCGTCAACGGGGTCTTCTCCGTTCTCGCCCGATAGGGTGTAGGAGATTTCCGAGTCCTCGCCCTCGCTGATGCGCCAAGGATTGCCAAAGAGAACCTCCTGTGCCAGCTGACTGTTGGATGGTGTGATGTAGCCTGGTATGCCGTTGCTGGTCTCGATAAGCGGGTATCTGATGTCGATGGCTATCGGGTATTTATAGACGGGCACCTTCGGGGCAGTCTTGGAGAAACAGCGCTGAATGTCGGCGGTGTTCTTCTGCAGGAATGTGGCATAGAGTTCCGACTGCTTTCCGTTGACAGGACGCCACCAGTCCATGAGCATAGCGTTGGTGATATACTCAGCTGCAAGTTTTGCCAGCGCGTCCGTATAGGAGGTGTTGAAACGCTCCGATACATTGAGGATAAGAATAATCTGGTCGTTATTGGTTTCCTCGGTGATGTTATGGCCGGCAAGCTCTCCCGATGCCGTGAGGTAGTCGGAGAGTAACGTCTTCAAGGAAGACAAGTTAGTGGTGAGCGATCGCTGCAGGATGCGCTCATGGTAGGTCTCGTCGCCAGCCTGTTCATGAAAGGCTGCTACAGCGGCCTTCTGGTCTGCGGCCTTGTCGAACTGTCCCCGGTGGAAGGTCTCGTTTTTGACGGCCTCGATGATGAGGGACTTGTAAAGGGTAAGTCGGATATTCATGTCTTTACTTGTTAGCCGTTAGGGATTGGTTGTCTCGGTTGTCTCGGTTGTCTCGGTAGTAGTGCCGGAGCCAGCAGGGGCTTGCGGTTCTACGACTTCGCCGGTGGGGCCTGCGTAAGACTGCTGGCTCACTGCTGGCGCAGATTTGGCGAGACACTGCCGGACGTAAACAAGGGAGTCCTGTGCAGCAGCGTAGTAGTCCTTGGCGAGAGAGGGTTTGGCAGACTGCCACCAGTCGTAGAGCATCATATTGATAAGGAATGTCTCGGCGAGTGAGGCAAGGGTGCCTGCAAAAGCCCTGTTGAAACGCGAAGCCACGTTCAGGGTGATGGCAAAGGTGTCGTTGTTAGGGTTGAGGGTGTTGGTGATGGCCGCATTGGCATCGGACGTGTCGACGAACTCCACCATGTTAGCCTCGAACTTGGCGATAGCCCCGCGAAGTGTACGCAGCAGCTTCACCTCATGATAGTTGTCATCGCCAGCGGACTCGTGGAAGGCAAGGGCAGCGTTCTTGACTGCATCTGCCGACTTGTCAATCTGACCAGTGATGAAAGTGTCGGCCTTCACAGCGTCGATGATGTTGACGCGGTTGAGTGTAAGTGTGAGTAGATTTGCCATAATTTATCGGGTTTATTGTTCAACATATTTAGTTACTGAGGTTACTGTTTGTGTTCGTATTGGAGTGCCATTTACCTCATCTGCGGTTACAGTCATACCTATTGTGTTCAATGCGTTGGCTACAGCTGTAACAATGTACCACGCAGCATCTTCCATGTCATAGACATTACTAAAGTATTCTTGTTTTATTTGCTGGTTTGACGCATCGAAATAATAAAGCCTATTTCCGTTCCCGCTTGATACTGCGGCAACCTTGCCATTGTTGTATCGGAATATGTAATTGCGCAGGTTGGTATATTGCGAATCTTGTATATAACCCTTCAATACATATACCTCACCATCAACGAAATCAGAAGAGTCTTCGCAGAGCGTCAAGCCACTCCAGTCTTCTGTACCTGATGAAGAGCCGCCGGAGCTTGCAGGAGAATATAGTGCGTAGCCAACAGGTGAATCGGGCTGTGATGTTGTTGTAGTATAAGTCGCTGCAGCAACTCCGTATGTAGTCAGTGCATTAACGATGGCCTGCCCAAGAGTGCTTACGTCGCTTAGGGTGTGAACGGTGTCGATGCTAACGGTACCTGCTGATTCGTTGTAACAGTAGATTTCGTTATTATTAGTTTTGTGTATGACAACAACACCGGTACCGAGGGAGTCATGCATAAAGACGGGATTGGTTACGCCGTCAACAGTTCCTTTAAGATAGTATGTACCATCATGGCTGCTGGAAGTAATCTCGGGAAGGGAGGCAGGTGTATTGCTACCACCCTCTGAAGATGTTCCAACAACAGCAACATTAAGATTGAACGACCACGACAAACCGGGTGATGTGAATCTGATAACCGTAGAGCCAACGGCGTGAGGTACAATCATATCATTGCCAGCAACACCTCTACCGCCACCCATAAGTTCGTACTCTGCTATGGAATCGTTGTCGGAAGTAATACTTACTTCTGCTGCTGTGTCGTCAATATCCAGCAGCAGATATTTATCAAGCGGCAAATATACATTGTAGCTTGTGCTGTCGGATGGTATTGCAATATACGACTCATTTTCGCTTGGGTTGGTGCTGAACGTCCCACCAACAATAGCGAGGCCATTTATAACCGGCACTCCAGCATCCTCTGTTGCCTCGGTCACGGTCACGCCAAGGGCAAATATCAAGGCGTTGGTGTCGGAGTTATAGAAACTGACGGTTGCAGAGCCTTCTGACACAGGAATCAAGCTGATGGTTCCAGTATAAACTTGGTCAGTAACAGCTATGACGGTCTGGTCAGAAGAGACGATGCGCGTATAAATAACGCTTCCGTTTTTCTTACGTCCCATTGAGGCGTTGACATAGATTCGCTTTCCTTCTACAGAAACGGATGCAGATGTCTGACCGCTTGATATGTTGACGGCAGACGAGCCATGTATCTGATAGTAGTTAATCTTAGGTGCTATGACCTCATAAGACTCATCGACATACACGACTACAGACTGGCTCCAGCCTGTGTTAGGTTTGGAAACGGTGATTGTTGCCGTACCATCTGATGCGCTCTGTGCGGTAATGACAATTTTCTTGTTCGTCCTGTCAATATCAACAGTAGCGACATTTTGATTGGATGAAGTCACTGTAAGGTTATCGGTGTTGTCATTGCCGAGAACGTAGTCGTATCGTCTGACATCGTCCTTATAGAAACCCTCTACTCTATCTGGGAAATATACAATAGGATTGGTGACTACTGCCGGGCGTGCTGCAACGGCAATGGTGAGAGTGAACGACCAACTTGTGTCGTTTTGTTCGTCGACTATCATTCCCTGATTGGCAAAGGTCAGCGTAATGTTGCCAGCCTCCAACGGTGTCACGTCCACATAACCCATGCCGTCGTATTCGGAGAGAGACACCTTTCCTACTACTGATGGTGATATATCGAAGGTTCCTTCTGAGCCGGGGAAGAAATAGATACGGACGGGGCTTGCTCCAGCAACCATGTTGATGGTGTCTCCGCTTGTATAGCCGTACACATCGGGCAGTTGTGCCTCATCCGTGGAGTTGACAACAAACATAAATACGGTGTTGCTCTCTGGGTGACGCGAGGACTGCACGCGCACATAACCACCACCAGCTGATATGCCGGTGACGACAAATCTTCTATTCGCTGCATCCTTAGTGATGGTGATATTGCCACGACTTTCAGCTACATAGAAATCGTCAAGGGTTTCGTCACCGAGATTATAGGTGATATATGTTGTTTCTCCAACGTCGATTCCGACGTGCTGTGGTGATGTAAAGTATGGAGATACTCCCACTACGGCCTCAACAGTAACGTAGAGTGTGTAACGCCAGCCTGCATTGTCGTAGATAGTAACAACGGAAGTACCTACCTCGTCGCCCTGGATGTTGATTACCTTTGTCGGAGAATCGGTAAGCGTATAGGAAACATTATCGTTGTTTGCCGTTATACTCGTGATATTACCTGTAAAATATATGTTGATATTTGCACCCTTACGCAAGGTGATAGTATCGGACAAGGCGCTGTAGCCTATCAGGGCGGGGTGGGTGACGATGGCGGCATCGGCGGCAGGAGCCTTTGCAGTGACGTTGATTGTGGCCAAGACGCTGTTGTCGCTGCGCTTGATGGTGACGGTGCCGGTGATGTTGTTCTCGCCTACATTGCCGTTGTAGATAGAGAAGAGGCGGTTGTTAGGTACCTTTGTAACCACAATAGCCTCGCTGGATGATGTTGCCACCAGATCGTCAACGCCATCAGAGCCAAGAGTGTAGCCGAGAAGATACTGACCTCCGGAAGAGAGAGTGATGTCGCCGGGGGTGTTGACAACAGGTGGTAAATCATAGGTATATGAAGACTGCGGGGGTGCTTTGTGAAAGATGAGCTGCACAAGAGCATCGAGCTTTTCCTGCATGGCCTCTTCGTAGCGCTTGACGATGCCGGGATTCACGACGGACAGCCAAGCATAGACGGCGTAGGCCACACAGAACGATGTGAGGGCAACGGTGATAGTTGTATTCATAGCGTTGTTATGATTGTTTGGAAAAGTCAGCGTGACGGACGGCGTTTCCATCTCGTCACTGAACAGGGTATCGGTGATGAAGTGCTGCGTCGTGGTATTCAGCAGGACGATAGCCTCTCGGAAGTAGTCGTAGAGCAACGGCTGTTCTGCTGTGCTGAGTGTGATGTCATCATACACCGACTTTCCATCGGCGTTACGCAGTCGCTTGGCGGTGATAGCCAGAGAACGGTTGACTGCTTCGGCGAGAGTGCTGAACTGTAGTGTAATATCCATATACCTTATTTATATATTACTGTTCGGCTGGCATAAGCTGGCCGTTCTGACGTGTGAAGAGCTGTCCGGGGCCGTGAAGCAGCTGTGTGGCTGTTGCTGCCTGCTGCTGGTTGGCTCCAGGTATCTGTACGGGTGCTGCGGGCTGCTGTCCCTCCTGCAACTGCTGCTGGTAGCTGTCGAGGTCTTGAAGAATCTTGTCGACACCCGGCGCATCGTAGTGTTTGAGGTATGTGCGTGCGTCGATAAGGCCACCTTGCAGCAGTTTGTCAAGCATTTCGTTACCAAGCTGTAGGAAAGCAGCCGAGCTGGCCGAGTTCTTGATAGAGACATTGAACTTGACATCGCGGGCAGCGTTGGCGCGGTAGAAGATTTGTTCGTCGGACTTTCGCGGCGTGATGTCGCGACCTTCCTCATAGAACTGCTGCATGGTGATGCACTTCTTCATGGCAACACGTTCCTCAAATCCGTTGAACTTCTTAATGAGGGGATAGATGGTGGTCGTGGCGTTCTGCGACTCCATAGCGTAGCGTGCTGCGCTGGTGCCGGAGGTGGGTGTCTTACCCTGTACGGCATCGTGAACACCTGATACCTCATGGATCATGTTCATCTGAATCTGCAGCATTTCCGTATGGCCGATGTTCATAGCCGAGTGGGTATAGAACTCGGGCTTTCGGTCGGACCGCTGTGCTGCCGGTTTCGTATCGTCATAGACAAAGACAGAATCAAACTTGGTCTTCTGATTGGCATACTCTTCAACGGTCATACCCTCGGGCTTCATGCTGAGTGGTAAGAACGTCATGCCCTTGGCCGAACTCTTTAATGCCATATCGCCCATCATGACAGTGCGGTTGATGTAACGCTGCTGGTCGATGAAGAAACTCATGAACGGATGAATCTCACCGTTTATATATGGGTAGAGAGAAACCGTAAAGGGGTGGTCCTTGTAGTCGTAAGGACATTCGCCCTCGCAGAGTATGCGGCCGTCAGGTGCCAGGAAGTAATACTGCCAGTACTTGTCGACAATCTCCTTTGCGGTGATATAGGCCCGCTTCTCGTTGGGCACACCCTGTTCATCATAGAGCGCCTTGCGCTGGAGGTTGATGTCTCGGATGGCTTTGAGGTCTTTTTTCTCAACGCGGAAATACTTGTCAACCTGACTTGTTGCCAGCAGGTCGTAGCACTGATAGCGCGGCTTGACCTCTTCACGCCAAACCTCGATAACGCGACAGCAGTTAGGATTTGACGGCCGATAGAAAGAAACGTTGTTAAGCTCGTTTACCTCGTTCTGCTGATGTGTGGGAGCTGCTGGTAATGTGTCGCCAATATGGAATATCTCATTGAGCTTGTCGATGGTAAGGTTGTACTCCGGCTTGGCAAAGCAGAAATAAAGCTCTTCGCGCGTATATTCGCGGAGGCATCCTATCATGTGAATGTCGCGGTGTGCCGGGTCGCTGCCACCCTCCCAGAACATAAAATATGGGTTGAAGTAGTCGGTATAGGAATCGTGCAGTCCGTTGCGCTCTTCAAAAGTCTCGTAGGAAAAGGCAGCTCCGGAAAGAATGTATTCGGCAAAGACCGTGTCGAGCAGTTCCGACATGTAAGTATTCTGCCAGTTGGTCTGCAAAGCCGCCGACATATTATCCGACAGCTCCTTAGCATCCTGATGACGCGCGTAGCATACCGGCTCCGTCTCCTGTTTCGCGTGGATGCCATAGACAGTAGACCAGAGGGAAATCATGACGTTATTCTTCAGCGGCACGTTGCCCTGAAGCTTGATAAGCTCTTCCTCGGTGATGTTGCCGAGACCATGCACATTGATAATGTCGCCCCACTGGTTGCCGAACAGGTAACGAAGTACGCGGGCACGCTCCTGACGAAAGCTATCCTTATTCATCCATGAGCGTGCGCAATATCCGAGCAGGTCTTTGTCGTATTCGTCGGGCTGTGTATAGCGCTTACGTCGCTGGGCGACAGTGTCAAGGCGACTGCCACTGGGCAGCGGTCTCACATCGTCGAGCGTCAGTAGTGGTTTTATCTGTTTTGTCATGCTGTGATGATTCTTTTGGTTGCAAAAATAGGTCTGAAAAGGGCGATGTTTTTCACAAAATTATCAAAAGAGGCATTTTGGCGGTTGTTTCCTCGGCTGTTTGATAATATTGTGAAAAATGAAGCCCCTTGCAGCTTTAATTTTGTGGCGAATCCAGCCAACGACGGCAAACAAAACATAAACATAACAGTTATGGCAGAGAAGAAGAAAGTTAACGCAGAGACCCCGCCGAACGGCGAGGCCACTACACCGGCTGTACCCGCAGGAGAAGCTGCAGGAACGGCGTCAACCGAGCCGACGGCGCGTGACCGATACCGCGACCGCTACAGCAAGGCGCACCCGGACATGAACCTCGATGACGAGGACGCCTTTTACACACAGGCAAACGCGAATCTTGACGAGCTGGAGAAGTATCGTGAAGACAATCGGCTGCTGGGTGAGGCCTTCGACAAAGCGCCGTTGCTTGCCGGACTGGTGCTGGCAGCAAAGGAAGGCGAGAACCCGTTTACCTATCTGGCAGAAAACATCGGCCCCGACATGGATATTCGTGAGCTGGCCAACGATCCGGAGTTTGGTAAGAAGATGGGCGAGGCCCTTATCAAGAATCAGGAGGCGACAGCCGCCGCCACTAAGGCCGACGAGGACACCAAGAAAGAGATAGGTGCTAACATGCAGGAGTCCTTCAATGCGCTGAAACAGGTACAGGACGAGAAAGGACTGAGCAACGAAGATGTTGTTGCCCTTGTCAAGAAGATGTTTGGCGAGACTGGAGAGGACGGTGAGCCTATCAGCGACGGCATCTTTGGCGCAGCCTCTCGCGGTATCGTCAGCAAGGAAGTTTGGGAGGCCATCTTGAAAGCCGAGAACTACGACAACGACATTGCCGCTGCCACCGAAAAGGCACGCGCAACAGCTCTTAACGAGAAGGTGGAAAACGGCCTGAAGGACTTTGGAACCGGTCTGCCTCCCTCAAAGGGCACAGGTGGAGCCGGACGCGGCGAGAAGAAGCCGAAGAAGGAAGGCGGCTTTGCCGACTGGGGTAAGGAACTTATGGACTAAATAATTGTCATAATGGACTATAGTGCTGCAGTGATGGACCCGTCGCCAAGAAAGCGCGACCCCGTAGACCCGACAAAGAGCGACCTAAGAAGTCCTGGCGGCTATGCTGGTCAGAACTTGACAGGTACGCAGGCATCAGCCACACAGATACGGAGAGGAAAATTAACACGATATTAACCAACAATTAAAAAACGTATGAAAAAGTTAGTTGCTTTTATTAAGAAACATCAGCTGGTAGTCAGTCTGATGTTCGTAGTGATGGCAGTATTGACGGGTGGCGCAGGCGTATGCCTTGCCGAGGGTGCCGTAGGTGACCCCGACCCTTCCAATCCTGACCCAGTGAATCCTGAGACCAACGACCTGAAGAGTCCTGACGGCAAGGGTGCCGGTCAGTCTCTGCCGGGCACTCAGGCATCTGCTACCCAGCTTCGCCGTGCCAAGCTGCTGGAAGACCAGTATGACCCCGACATTGTGGAGTTTGAGGCTGATGACTATGTTCTTCTGAACCACGCGCAGACGATTGCCATGCAGCGCACCGTAGGCGGTCACGACTACGAGATTACCGACTTCCGCATCGGTGAGGAAGACCTGAAGCTGACGGTCATTGATGACATTGCCGCCGGTGAGAAGATTATCCTGACGGAATCGAACTGTAGCGGTAACCTGAGTCTGCTGGGTGTATCGAGCACCATCGTAGTGAAGGGTGTGAACGGCTACGAGAACGGCAGTCAGTCGAAGAAGGATGGTGGTCCGCTGGTGCTGTTTGTTGTCTCTAACGACGAAGAGAAGATTACCTGCCGTCCTATCAACGGTATTACCAAGGTTGACACTCAGAAGAGTGAGTACCTGCGTGACTACACCGCACCTGCCATTCCTGCCGGAACGGAAATGGTCATCACGTCTGTAGCCGCTTCCGAGAGCCAGATGATTGTGCAGCCTGACAACAGCCAGCCCCGCCCGACAACCGTCTATCTCCAGAAAATGGAGTTTAATATCCTCATTACCGACAAGGAGCGTGAGGTTATCAAGAAGACCAGCTGGGGACTTGCCGACATCAAGGCACAGGCACTGCGTAACTTCAAGAAGAAGCAGGAGTACAGCCTGTGGATCATGGCACAAGGTAAGTTCATCATGCGCACCAAGGACGGCAACGAGGAATATGTCTACACCATGAACGGCGTTCTTCGTCAGCTTACCAACACGATTGGTATGGATGGTAAGTTCAAGTGGGAGCATATTTCGGCCATCGGTAAGGTTATGGGCACTGGCCTTGGCAAGTCGAAAGAGGCTTACGTCTATTGCGGCATGAACAAGATTGCCGAGCTGGAGAACATGCCCGAGATTCTGCACCACACCGTAGAGTACAAGCACCACAAGACCGACTACGGCATCGTAGTACGCGACCTGGTGAGCAACTTCGGCACATGGCACATCGTACATGCTCCTGCCCTTGATGACCTCGGCTACAAGAACTTCATGGTTGTTATCCCCATCCAGAAGGCCAAGTACTACCACAACATCAGCGGTAACTCCAAGGAGTATGAGATTGACCTGAAGAAGGCCGGTAACGATGCCCGCGAGGCCAGCCGTTACATCTACATCGAGGCAGGTGCCCTGAAGCTTGGCGGACACACCAGTCTGCTGTTTGGCCCGAACGACGAGATTGTAGACAAGAACATGAGCGATGCCGCTAACCCCGTTACGCTGATTACATCCCTGCCCGCCAACCCGACCGACGGCATGCTTATCTCGTTTGACGGTCTGCTGAGTGAGGACGGTCCCGTGGAGAAGGTGAGCACCCTGCCCGCCGACCCGACAGAGGATATGATTATCGCTCCTACCGTTGACATCACCGTAGGCACAGCCCCCGACGATGTCACCTACGAGAATGGTAAGTACTACATCTATACCGACAACGCCTGGGCCGAGTACACCGGCGACGTGCTGGACGGCGAACACATCTATCAGTGGAGTGAGACCGACGACGAGTGGAAGGTCTACACTGGTAGCGTAGAGTAGAATCCTCCTTTCATTATTAACGACGGCTGCGGCATGACTGACGTGCTCGGTGTAGCTGCAGCCGTTTAATATTTGAGAAAGAACCCCTAAACAAATCGTTATGATTAAAGAGTATCAATTACAGAAGTTGCAGAACAGCTATGAGGTGACCTTGCACTACAAAGGTGTAAAGGTTCGTGTGGCTTTCGTAGGCGGCAACGTGTATAATGGCACTAAACCCAAGCTCCGCACTGACAACCCGTTCAAGATGAAAGCTCTTGAAGCCAGTGAGCTGTTCAAGAACAAGGAGGTTGTACTGCTTCGTGTTATTGGTGCATCCTTGCCTACTGGCAAGGCCGCAGTACCGGCAAAAGACCGTGCCAGCCGCATTAAGCCGATGGAAGCACCCGCAGGGAAAACAGCGGCACAGACCTCGCCGAAGGTCGAGGGGACTGCTGCAGCAGCGCCCGAGCCTGTAGCGGAAGCACCTGCAACAGAGCCTGCGACAGAGACGGCACCGAAGGGTGACGGCATGAAGACGATGGAGTTTCAGAATCCTGCTGAGGCTATCCTGTATATTGCCCAGACGTGGCAGATTCAGGTGCAGACGGAGGCTGAGGCTCGTCAGACGCTCAAAGAGCATGGTATCAATCCGAAAATCAAGCGCGGTTAAGCTATGAATGTAGGCGACGTTGTCAAGCGTGTAAGAGCTGCCATCGACGAACTGATGGTTAACGACTCGGGGTTCTTGTCGAACAGCGACGAGGCAAACCTGCGAGACGTTATCGTAGATAAGATAGGCTACGGCCTAAACTGGGTGCTGGAAAATGCCCCATCGGAATTGCTTGACATCGACAGCCTGTCAGAGCTGACACCAACTGAACTTACTCATTTCCAGATAGGCGATGATGGGGTGGGTCGTCTGCAGCTGCCGGACGATCTGCTTCGCATCGTCGAAGCGCGGTTGTCATCGTGGTTCCGTGCGCCCGAGATTGTATCGGCGCAGTCGGAGGTGTACCTGATGCAGCAGAATCGCTACACGCGCGGTACATGGGACCGCCCTGTAAGCGTGCTGACACACCAAGGCACGACACGACAGTTAGAGATGTACAGCGCAAAGACCGCTGATGACACGCTGCAGCTGCTGATAGTGAGAAAACCGACGGCCATCTACAATACCGACACGCAGGATAGTGCCAGCGTGGGCGTACCTATCAGGCTGGAGCCTGCCTTTGTGTATCATGTGGCAGGTCTGACAATGCTTGCTTTCCGCGAGGACATTGCCAGCAGCCTGCTGGAGCTGTCGGAGAAATACTTAGGAAGAAGCTGACATGATAGTACCACAGTTTACCTTTGATGCTGAAATGAACGGCTACCTGAGTGAATCGTTTGAAGTGCCACACCGGGCTACAGCTCGCATAGAGCTGGCATCACTGGCTCCTGTGGTCGTACAAAAGATGGAAGAGGACGGCGGTTTTGCCACCTACGGTCAGACACCAGAGTGCAGCGACAACTACGAGCTGTCGTTAGACGTTACAAGTCCTGCGGTGCTGAGGCTGGCAACGCCTGTAGATGTAAGGAAATGTTACATATTACTTGACGATGAAACTATTCCACTTTGACATACATATAGGAAAGCATCGCGTGCTGGTTCAGTCACGCGATATTTTCAATAACAGCATAACGGGCGAGAACATTGCGCCGGGTGCAGTTACGGCAGAGAAAATTGCTCCCAAGTCAGTAGGGCATGAGCAGCTGGCACCGGAGGCGGTGGAAGACCTGACAAGATTGGAGGGAGAGCTGCAGGAGCTGATAAATAACGCCAGTCATGCTACGAATGCCGCCAACGATGCTGCCGAGCTTGCCAACGAGAAGGCACAAGAACTGGACAGCATGGACGCGACTCTAGAGGGCATGGTTGTCACCATTACCAACCGTCACGGAGAGTCGCGCCAACTTAATATGACGGATGCTATGGAGGCATGGTTAGATGCTGCCGTAGCAGAGATAACCCCACAGATGATTAGGGGTTGGTTTTATGACGAAGAAACAGAATAAAACTATATAGCCATGACAAAGAAGAAATTAAATGAGTTAGCCAAAAGGCTAAAAGAGGTCAGCTTGACTTCAAGGCAGTTCACGCTTGATAAGATTGAAGCGTCAAAGTTGAACATGATAGAGAAGGGTACTCCTAATGCCGGATACCTTAAGACCATCATCTTTGCCCTGGGCGTTACGGAGGAAGCTAACGTAGTACGGACAGGGGCAGGCAAGAACTACGTCGGCGAAATCAATATCCCGAAAGACTTCTTGGTAACGGGCGTGAAAAGATGCACCGTTGTAGAAGGTACAGGAGCCGACGCTGGCCGCTACTTTGTCACCAAAGAGAACGGAATTACCGTGACATCATACGAAGCCCCTGCGGCCGTCGATGCTGCTGGCTTGTGGGCTATTTTCACAGTAAATGTAAAGGTGGATAGTCTGTCGCCCGAAAGCAACGAATACCTTTGCGTCAACCTGTCGGAGCTTATCGACATATACACAGCCGGCAACGGCATTGAGATAGTTGGAAACGTCGTGTCTGTCAAGATAGACTCCAGCAATGCCAACGGCCTTGGCACAACGGCTTCTGGCTTAAAGCTGGCATTGGCAACGCGCAGCGCTGCAGGTGCTCAGAGCGCAGCAGGTAAGGCGCAGGAGGAAGATATAGCCAGCGACCTTACACTGATGACAACAGCAGAGATTATTTCGTGGTTCGGCTACGATCCAACCAAGACAACCACTGCAGGAACACCAGAAAAAGCCCTTGCAGATAACTTTGCAGCCGCTGGCTTTGATGATTCGCTGACGGACGAAGCATAATAACACCACACCTCCAAACATACGACTATGACAAAGATTAAGTTGAAGGCCCTTGCAATGGCCATGAAAAAGATGTCTATGGCCGCTACGCAGAAAATAGCGGAGCTTGCCGAAGCTGTGTCGGAGGCGCTTGAAGGTGAGCTGGTTCATCCCGTGACGAATGTAAGCGGCACAGAAGCAGTAACCACCAGCGGTCACTATTACTCTGTGAAGTGGACAGGCCAGTGTGAGGGTGTTACGGCTCTGCGTGACGGCATGATGGTGAATATCAAGATTCCAGTGCAGGGTAGCTCAACCTATCACACGGTTCTGAATATTAACGGGCTTGGTGAGCATCCTGTTTGCAGGAATGTGACCAATGAGGCAGATGCGTATGTAGCAGATAGTATAATTACGCTTATATATGATGCTAATGCACAAGCACCAGCATACTTCGACAGTGGCACGGCTACAACGGTTACGGGTGTGTGGAAGATAGGAGACTATAACTCCGAAAATACATATCAATTACGACACGCGTCCAATGCAGGATCATTCATCGCTGCCACCAATCTGCCAGAAGGAGTATTATGCCTCCAGAAGAACGAAACAACGTTGATACCAGTCAATTCTACAGGAGGGACTGGAACAAGCAAGGTACTGACCACGGAATCGTTCAATCCGTTTGGTGCAATCGTATATGTCAAAAATAGCTACTCCGCAAACGCCAATATATCATCTCACATGATATATGAACAATTTTTGTTCGACTTGCGTAATTCATTCAACACTGGCAGTACACTGACAAGTAATAAGGATGTATATATCTGTGCGGTGCCTCAGAGCGACGGCACGGCAAAGCTGGATGCAACGACACCAATCGTACAGGAACTGCCGAGCATCGAAGATGGCAAGATATACATCTATATCGGACATATTGGCTCGGCATCAAAATTCGAGCTTCACCCCGTACACCCTGTTTATTGGTACAAGGGTGGCAAGGTGGTGCCATATACGGTGCTGGATATTAGTGCGAAGGCGGACAAGAGCTATGTGGACGGCAAGTTCCTGTCCAAGTGCATCGACATCACCTACTCCGCCCTGAAGTCGCTGCGCGACAACAGCGGCCTGAATCCCGGCCAGTGGTATCGTATCACCGACTATGTGACCACCACGGCAGAGAGCAATACAAGAAGTGCAGGGCACAGGTTTGACGTTGTAGTGCTGGCTCTCGACGAGTCCACGCTCTGTGAGGATGCCTATGCCACAAAGCATGAGTACCCTGCCGACTATATCCCAGAGGACACCTCGGCAGCGGACTATCAGGAGAAGTATGACGAGGTGCATTACTTCGACGGCGTGCCACTGGAAGCGTGGAAGATAAGCTACTGCCTTGACAATGATACCACAAAGTTCGCGTGGGCTGTTGCTGGCAAGTCGATATGTGCTCCTGTCGGTACCGCGTCTGAACAGTGGTACGTAAGGAACGAAAATGCAGACGACGCTGGCAGTGACTACCCGTTTGCATGGACGCGCAGCACCGCGACCGTATATACGGCAACAGAGAACCCTGCCGCCGGAGATACGGCATACGACAACAGCGTGGCTGAATCCGTGACGGCAAGCGGAGCCATCGCAGACACCTGTGAAGGAGGCAAGGGTGTCATCTACAGGATGGTTGATGACAGGGATAACGACGTTCCCTACGACTTCAAGAATATCATGACGAAGCGCTGGCAGTGGTCAACCGAACTCGTCATGCCTGCATCCTATATAGACGATGCAACATACAACTACTTCGGTGTGGCCGCCATGAAACAGCTTGCCGACATGCTTCAAAGCACATCTGCTAGAGAAAGAAGACCTTTGCTCTTCGGCATGATAACCTCAAATCCTGTTTGGGGCAGCGCCCTGACAGACACCTATGTGGACAGTAATCTTGATGCAGCTGTCATTGACGGATCTGCATTGTATCTGCCGTTAACGTTCCAGGCATCAAGCAGCAATATATATGCTACTATATATGTGAAGGTTAATATTTCTTCAAGTACAGGACTTCCGTCAGCGAGGCACATGTACACCTTCAACTATGGCAGCAACTATACGGATGCTACCGTGTCACTCGGAAAGGGAATCGTACGCAAAAACAAGATAGGAGCGTTTTGCAGCGGAGATTTACTCTACATCAATCGTATAGTATTTATTATTGCAAACACCTCAAATCCGCGGGTCCGTAACAACACTATAGGGCCGAACTCATATAACCTTACATTCGGCCAAAATACAGAGAAAAACAATATTGTTGCATTGCACGATGTAATAGCGACGTATAGTTTCACAGAAAATAATATTACGTCTCTGTATTCGTCCATCTGCTTCTCGACTTGTAATAGAAACACCATTAACCAGACTATTGGCCTTGTCGTAAATTCAGGTTTCAGATGGAACAGAATCGGTCCCAACAGCACAAAGGTGTGTTTTGGCAAGAATATGAACGGTTCTGTTTTTGAAATGATTAGTAATGCGTACTTCGGAAACGACTGCCGAAATTTGATGATTGGGCCTAATTGTACATACTTGTATTTCGGAGACGATATAGTGTCATGTATCTTTGATAACTGTAACCAGCATATCATATACGGAACGGATGAAAAGGAGCCGCAGAGCCATCTGAGAACCCTGCACTTGTCGGCCGAGAACATCTACCTGAAAATTAACTGTACCGACACCACCTCATCGAGTCTGCGATGCCGGCATATCGACATCCCGAAGAACCTGAATTACAACAGTCCGTACTTGCAGCTCGACGTGGCAGCAGGCAATGACTTCTGCACTACATTCGAGAGGAGCAACAATGTAGTAAGGCTTGTATAACCAGTAGTATAATAAAAACATAACACTAAAATTATGATACAGAAAGGAAGAAACTACTACGCCGAGAAGGGCAATTTCATAGTGAGAAAGAGGGACGGTTTCATCATGGGTGAGGACATCTGCTTAGGTGCATCAGACAGCATTGACAACTACGAGGAACAGCCCTACACAGAAGAGAGCTACAAGGCTTTCTACGAGAGCATCGGCATGGAGCCGCCCGTGAGAGAAGAAGATAGTGAGGAACCTATTAACGAAGAGGAGGAATAAGATATGAGGATTGTACTGAAAGACGAAAATGACGACCTTGTACTGCAAAGAGGCGACGCAGTGGTGCATGTGTTCAACCAGTTGAAGGGAGTCGTCGAGAGTGACTTCTGGGTGGATATGGGACTGCCCTCTGGCCTGTTGTGGGCAAAGGCAAATATAGACCTTACTACGGACAGTAAGTTCCAAGAGGTGAACGGTGAGATTTCGCCATTTACCTACGACTGCTCATTCTTCAGCTGGGGTAATACGGCTGGCCACAATCCTGATGCGCAAGGTGCTTTTGACTATGACTTTGGCACATCAAATGATGGCCCTTATGCTTCAACTCCTGGTGCAGCATTAACAGGAGACATTTCGTTGAGATACGATGCCGCTGCCGTGAACTGTGGTGCTCCGTGGAGAATGCCAAGCAGCGAAGAATTTGCAGAGTTGTTTGACAACATCGACTATGTTGATGCCAACGGCGATGTGATTAGCGGAACAGATAAGACGACAACCATTAACGGTATTGTTGGTATCAGACTGAAGTCAAAGATTAACGGCAACATCCTGTTCTTCCCCTGTTCCGGCTATGGAAGTGATACGTCGTTGTCCTACCGTGGCTTGTACGGTGGTTGCTGGGCGTCATCGTTTTATACGGCGACGCAGGGCCATGCCCTGGTCTTTTTTTTGTCCATGTCGTCGCCTAACGCCAACAACATGCGCTGCGGCGGCTTGCAGATCCGTCCAGTCCAATAACTAACCCTTAAAAATACAACTATGTCAAAGATAAGTGGAAAGATAGAAGATTTCTCTCTGGTAAGAGAAGAGCGCAGCCGATATGTGGTTGGCTACGGCCTGACAGCTACAGGAGTGAATGACATGTACGAGTGGTACGAAGTGTACTTCTACAAGTTGAGAGATGGTAAGCCAACATTGGAGGCAGTGAAGAAAGCCATCCATGAGGACATCAACAAACAGACTGACGAGAAGATACTGAACGGCTATGAGTTCACGCCAGATGGCGAGGAAGAGCCAATTGTGGTGTGGCTGTCGAACGAGAATCAGACGAATTTCTCCGAGGCACACCGATTGCAGGTAGTGCCAGTTAAGTTCAAGCTAAACGAGGACGAAGAGAAGAACGCCATATACCATACGTTCACCACTTTCTCCGAACTTGACCGCTTCTACAAGGGTGGCATGGCCTATATCCAGCAGTGTTTGCAAGAGGGCTGGCAGCGAAAGGACTCTATTGATTGGGAACCCTATGAGGAGTTACTTAAAGAAGAGTCATGGCAACGTTAGTATGTGTTTGTTATTTGGTTAGTACATATATATAATAAGGTATGAAACAATTATTGTTTATTGGGCACATTATCTCAGGCGACGTTGAGGCCGCCAAGCTCTGGGGACTGGCTATCGGCATGATGGCGGTAATGGTGTTGGCATCAAGCCTGATGGACTTATATTTTGGCATCAAGGCGAGTAAGGCGGCAGGACAATTCAAGACAACGAGTTACGGACTACGGGAGACAGCCAACAAGGACGTGACGTATCTGATGCTGTATTTCCTCGCCGTGTTCATAGATGCCTGCCTTAGTCTGTGGTGCAAGATTCCCATCGTGTGTGTCCTTGTGGCCGTGGGCGAGATTGCTATCGAGGCGGTGAGCGTGTGGGAGAACCGCAAGCGCATCAAGGATGGCAAGGCAGACCCGCTGAACGTAGCCAAGGCAATGGCAAAGAGCCTCGGGATAAAGGATGCGCACAAGATAGAGCTGCTTTACGAGACGATACGCAAGGAGATAGAGAAGGAGAAGACCTCGCTGGATAGCGAGGGCACGGCGGCAAAGACCGATGGAAAGGGAGCAAAGAATAAAGGGAAGAAGCAATGAAGATAACAGAGCAACAGATAAGGCGCATCATGCCGCAGGCAATGAGTGAGCGCGTGAAGGAGTTTGTGAAGTCGTTCAACGACTACGCAGAGACATTCGGTATCAACACACCAATGAGGGTGGCGCACTACATAGCACAGGTGGCCCATGAGACGGGACAGCTGAAATGGCTGGAAGAGATCGCCAGCGGTAAGCAGTATGAGGGTCGTAAGGACTTGGGGAATACCCAGAAGGGCGACGGCATGAAGTTCAAGGGACGTGGCTACCTGCAATGCACAGGCCGCGCAAACTACCAAGCGTATCAGGACAGCGGCTATTGTGTGGGCGACCTTATGAGTCACCCGGAATGGCTGGCAAAGCAGCCGGGGTGTCAGAAAGCGTCGATGTGGTTCTGGAAGCGGAACAATCTGAATAAGTATGCCGATGCCGACGACTGCAGAGGTGTGACGAGGAAGATTAACGGTGGATATAACGGCTACAGCCAGCGGGCGTACTATACGCGAGTGGCTAAGACCGTATTTGGAGTATAGTCTATGGAGAAGAGAATAGTTACAATAGAGCTGGAGGTGCTGACAGCAAGAATGAACGACAGGGAGATAACCAGGGACGTGGAGCGACTGGCGATGAACCTGAAAGGGATTGAGAGTGGGCAGACCACCATCGAAGAGATAGAGGTAAAAGAAATAAGATAATGAATACAAAGGACATAAAGGACTTGCTGATAGCGTTGGCTATCATTGTGGTGCTGACGGTGGCAGCTTTCTGTCTCGGACGATGCACGGGACAGATGGGCGCAGACGAGGGGCTGATAGCGCACTCCGACACGGTGACGGTGACAGATACAGTGAAGATTCCGTTTGAGAAGCTGGAGACGCAGATAGTGACGCAGGAGGTGGTTAGGTATAAGTATGTGCCCATCAGTGTTGCGCCTGACACGTTTGTCAAGCACGACACCATTATCAGGGTGGAGGATGGTGTGGCAGTGATACCCATCAGCTTGAAGACGTACACGGACAGCTCGACATATAAGGCCGTGGTATCGGGTTACGATCCAAGGCTGGAAGAGATAGAGATATACCAAGAGCAGACGGTCATAACTCAGACGATTGCGCCGCCTCGCATATCATGGGGCCTGCAGGCAGGAATGTTTGTTACTCCCAAGGGCTTGCAGCCGGGAGTGGGTGTAGGTGTGCAGTGGCGTATCAATACGAAATAACGTTGCTACGGCGGTGGCGGCGGTCATGTGTTTTTTCATAGTTAAGGTTTTTCATAGTATTTAGGTTAGATTGTTTTAGTAGCCTGTTCGTGAGAATCGGCTTTCTTTATTTAGGTTAATAGAAAACTAAGTTTTAGCTTTCGGAGGAAAGAAAAGAATCCCCACCTGCCGCGTTGGTAAGTGGGGATTGATTAAGAGAGGTTCAGTACGAGGTGCAATACCTTTACGTTGATTACTTCGGTCATAGTTCAATGTTCATTTCTTCCAGTTCTGCTTTCAGTTGTTTGAGCTCTTCATCAATGCCGGTCAGAGCTTCTTTCAACCCGTCGGCGATATAGTGTCCTGGGATGGTGCGGTGGCAATTCAGGTCGAGGTACTGTATATCACCTCGCGCAATGTATGCAATCTTCTCAACTCTGAAATAGTCCTGCTCGGAATTGATACGGTTTATCATTGTTTGATAGTCTTTTGCTATTTCCTCCAGCCATCTGTATGACTGCACCTTCGTTTCAATCTCGTCGTACTTCATAGTTATTTCTTTTTATTACATTTACTTGGATCTCTTCCTATAGAATCATTATAGCAGTATGTACATTTGTGCATACCTTCTTTTTCTCCAAATTCTTTGCTGCCAAAATATGTTATTTCTCCTGCATATTCGCATTCAACATTTCTTCCGTTTAACTTGCAATAAATCTTTGTCATACTTCTTCTCCTTTCATATATTTTCTAAAGTCCTCCATATAAATACTTCCCCCAACAATTCCTTGCAAGTTGTTTTCTAACCACTCACAAGCCTTCTCAATAAAGGCATCAGTGCGGACATACTCCACATTTTCTGCTATTTCCCTACTAAAGTATTTCCTAAACTTAGTAGCAGACCATTCATGAACAAATGTTTCATTCCCTTCAAGTCGAGGGATATATATCTTCACTGGTGCGTTTGCTTTCATAACTTTATGCTTTACTTAATTTGTCAGTATCAATTTCTTTTGGGTCAAACTCTACCGAGAAATAACCCTCTTTCTTTAGGAACTCAGCAAGAACTTCACAGCATCTTTCCTTGATGTCCTTGCGTTTAGAATCAGTGGATATGTATAATGTAAATTTCATAACTATTCCTCCTTTAGTTTCTCCAAGTCGTGATATAATTCACAAAGTACTTCTCCGGCAACTGTGCTCTTTTTGTAGACACATTGTTCTTTCAGCGCACTCATCTGCTTATCATTCGGCTTCCACTGGTTCTGTGGTCTGAGGGATTTGAGCTTATTTATAAACTTAATAAAACCTTCTTTAGTTGCTTCATTTTCATCGCTATGCTCAACAAGAAAGATAAGATTATTAAATCTATTTTTATCTCCTTCACTCCACTCTTTGCTTGGCTGTGGTTTGGGGCCAACGTTAATCTCCTGAACGGGCTCTGCAACCTCACAGAACCAATGCTGAGGCGGACAGTCTATTTTGTCGCTAAAGGTATGTTCTTTGCCTAAGTCATCTACAATCTTATCGTCGTTGATGCTTTCGTACATTTTACCGACTTGATAATAATGGTCCGTCCAGACAGGTGTCTTAATACAAAAGTACCTATGACCTGCAAGGAGCTTGAAAGGGCGACGGATGAGAGTTTTATCTGCCTTGGATTTATCTGCAGCACGTTCTCTTACTTCTTGCCAATGTTCATCTTCTGTTTTCTCTTGAATTAACTCTACATCTTCTGGTTTAACTTCTACCGTACAACCCCAAGAGTCACATTGGTCAAGTGCTATTCTTGCATATTCGGAAATATTAACTATTTCGCCTGTTTTCTTTATTCTCGCTTTCATAGACTTATTTCTTTAGTTGTTTAATATTTTGTCCTCCTGTTTCTTTTTCTGATTAGCTCGTCTTGTTACCCATGCCTTTGCGGCTTTCACGGACGCGTCGTGAGGGTGTAGGCGATACCAGCGTTTAAGACCATCGGTCTGCTTACGACGCTGCTCTGGCGGGAGTGTACGGCCACGCTTGAACTCGGTGTCGGGGCTGGCATGATGACCGGCAGTAAACCAGCCCTTGTTGCCGTTGACGCGCGATGAGGCATGACCGAGACGGCGGTTACGATCGTAGACATCGCGGAGCCAGTCGGCATCCTTCTTTAGCCCAAGTTCACGGGCCTTGCGCGTGATGGTTCTTTGGCTGAGGCCCAGGCACTCGGCCAGCTCCTGATTAGTGGTGGTGGCGTACTGTCGGCGAAGAAAGTCAGTCATGTCCTTGCTCCAGTAGATGCGCGTAGAAAAGCCGTGATGCTCGACGATACGATTCAAAGTGGGGTGCAGGTACACCCCTTCTCTGGCTAGCTTTCTCATAGTGATACTTTCTTGGGAATGATGCACACATGAGACTCGCCAACAGTAATTTTCTTGGGAATGATGCACACATGAGACTTGCCAACAGTAATCTTACGGCAGCGGGAATACTCATGAGAACAGGTGTTACAGCTGCCAGTGTCTTGGCAGACGGCGAAATGTTCCTCAAAGGTTACCTTCTCTTTCAAAATATTATGGGCCCACTTCTGATACTTCAGCCGTGCTTCCAGATTGGTATTGTCACGTCTTAAAGCGGCAATCGTTCTGTGGCAGGTGTCGAGGCGTTCAAGCCCTTCTCTATACTTCCTGCGAAGCTGATTAAGCTTTTCATTGCTGATGATTGTAAATCCAAACATAGTTGTAAGTTTTTAGGGGTTAATACTAGATGATGTCGAATATTGATGTTTGTACTGTTGAGTCCGGGTATATGATGTTATTGGTTGAGAGCCGTTGCCGGCGAGTAAGCGTCTTTACCTCGCTGGATGGCGAGGGTACGGTGGCGACCTTTGACACGGGCCACTTTTGAACACTGCAGTAGTCGCCGCCCGGTACTGCTGGGTCAACTCCAACGACATAGCGGGAGTGCTCGTTACGCCACATCTGATAGAAGGTATCGAGGGCATCAACCTGTAAGTGGTTGTGCTCCTGGTCCCAGTGCTCTGTTAAGAACGTCTTACACTTGACATCGGCTATACAGCTGGTCACAAGCTCACCGGCATCTGGTTCCTGTGCTGTGTGTTGAGGCTTGACAGGAGAGCAACTTAGTGCGCTGTTGGCCTCGGCCAGAGTAGAGTAGATATGCGCAGGTTTGAACAGAGCAATGACATGATGGCCGTCAAGGGGTATCAGGACTTGACGCATACCAAGATATTCACTATCCTGCAGCTCGCCCTTCAGGACGTTCTTATACCAATGGACGTAGACGGTCATAGCTAGTCCTCCTACTTTACTAGTTCAAATGTATATGCCCATACATAAGGGTTGCTTTTCCATACCTTTTTGCCCATCATGTGTATAATGAGATTTTCAAATGCTATACGCGGCGTAGGACTCCACCATGTAGTTTGGCGATTCTTCTTACTTATTACGCTGAAAGCATAAACGTCACGGTCTGATAATTCCGGAAAAGGATTGTCGTAATAGATTCCTTCTTTCATGCAGTCATCATCGCTAATGTTCTGCAAGCGTTCTGCCTTTACATCGGTGATACGGATGCAGTGCGGCATGCGATCGGCTTTAACAAACATCTTGTTACAATAACCTGCACTTTCTCCGTATTCAACAGGTATCAGATAGCCATCGTCGATGAGTTCCTTGTATGACTGAGCCACGGCCAACTCTTCGCCTACGTTGTAGGCAGGGTATGCACCATCGAGGCATGTACGCGATGAAAAAAGCCATTCACCTCGTTCTGAAATCTTTAAGAAATTGAGATCGTTTTCGCATAGCGGTATGATGCGCCGCGTCATGGTCTTCTTTCCCTCCAATACGGCTTGCGTCAATCCGTAGCGGTCGTTAAACATTATTTTCTTCATAATCCTATAGCGTTAGTTACATATTTGTCTATCTCTCTTTCGTAGGCGAAGCACTGGTTGCGCATTTCCTTCTCCAAGATAAGGTCTTTGTCGGCCTGCTTCTTATAGGAGAAGTATTTGTGCCAGAGATTGCGCCAAGCCTCAACGAGAATAAAGAAGGAGTATTGCGCTGTAGCGTCCGCTGGGCAATGGGTATTCAGATACTCCCGTGTTCGTTTGTTCCAGCTGTCAAGCTCCTTTTCCAGTGCCAGCGACACTTTGAGGTTGTCGCTGCTCTGCTGCTTAGAGACCTTGCCGCGTTCGTCGTAGTACTTGCGGATGGCACGGAGGACGCGATAGACTAGGAAGACGTAGGCCTCGGGCTTGGTGAGGTTTTCACAGGTGATGTCATGGACGAGCCGGGGCAGTGGCGCTCCCTTGCGTATCATGTCGTTTACCTGTGCATGGGCAAGGTTGCGGTCGTAGGTGACGGAGCACGGGGCCAGCTTTCCCTGTTCGTAGATGTCGAAGCGCACTTTGAAGGGCATAGGCGGTTACTTCTTCTTTATTGATTGGTATAGTTTTGCAGTCACCTTCTCCAGCTCGTCAAAGTAAAACTCCAGTTCTGTCATGTGGTCATCAAGAGCTTGCCTATAGAAAGTATTCATAGCATCTTCAAAAGCAGCGTAGTAAATGACAGCAAACCGGCTGTTGTCCTTAGAGATTCGGAGTTTAGGGTCACTGATAGAGTCGTTGAAGCATTTCAGGAATTTTTCGTAGCCCTCATCAGCAGCCTTCTCGATCCATTCCTGATTGTATAAGGTGTTTTTGTGACGGTTAAACGACTCTTTAAGTTTCTTGTTCATAATTGTTAGATATTATATTTTTTTAGATACGTTTCGCACTTTGAAGGGCATAGGCGGTTAGATTTTTGATTCTACTTGTTCGATGGCGCGGAAGATTTCGTACATGACTTGCGGCACGATGGCGTTGCCGTAGGCTTTGAGGGCTTCGGTTCTCCATTTTCCGAAAGAAATGGTAAGGCGGTCCACATCAAAGGGAAGCCCATCATTTCCTCGGTGAACAGGGGAGACAGACGGAAAGTTTTGCCAGCGTTCTCCGCAGATTCCGTCGGCTTCTGACCTAACAACCCCTTCTCGCATAGTTCGACAGCCACACCACGAAGATAGCCTTTCTCCAAGTCGTGATTGCCCGATGTGTTCTGATGAAAGCAATCGCTCGCGTTCGGTGTCGGCAACATTCCGCTGCCTGCCATTGCTGACAGGCTTTGCCCCATCTGCGAGTTCGGATTCCATGTGTTCGTCCACTTCACGCCCTCGATGGCTGTCGGGGTGGGGAGAATCAGCCCTCGATGTTCCGCTGCATATCCGTTCACCACCTCTTGCGCCAATGTCCCACTCGTTCCGCTCACTCCCTTCGACTTCATCTTGTCCGTATATCTGTCGGCTGTGCATGGAGTCTTGAGGAATGGTTGCACCTTCGGGTCGTACTTGATTTGGCTCTTCAGGCTTCCGAACTTCGTGCCGTTCTTGTACCCGTTGCGCTCCGCCCTTGCCCTCATCTTCTCCGGCGGTTCGTCCGTCTGTACCGTTGTCGGTGTCTGAAGCAATACGCCTTGCGACGATGAACACCCTGTCGCGTCGGTGGGGGGCTCCGACGGCACAAGCCGGTATAAGAATCGGCTGGACTGCGTATCCGTGACCTTCAAGGTCTGTGCAGATGCGTTGCAAGGTAAAGGTCTCTCGCAGTTGATATTGTCCTCGAACGTCGTTAATCTCTGCGAAAAGAGAGGCTGGACTTGCCACCTTAGAAACCTCGCCCTGCTCGACCATCGTGAGGA
>Ga0265298_10000397_pt1 | contig 65339 bp, 55 predicted proteins | sample AusTroGonzalo_MG_3_FD_193486 | JGI IMG/M metagenome (GOLD analysis project Ga0265298, IMG submission 193486) | Bovine rumen microbial communities from tropical cattle in Woodstock, Queensland, Australia - Gonzalo_01 | ecosystem: Host-associated > Mammals > Digestive system > Stomach > Rumen ... | reverse complement strand
CTGCCACCGCCACGAGTCCGAGGCCTAGTTTGACCAGGCTCCTGGGGTTGTTGACGGCGCCGATTATGAGGCCTACGATGACGACCGCCGCGACTGCGAGACCTACCATCAGATAGGTCCAGACAAGCAGGGTGTCAACGTTGCTCTCCTTCCATCCGCCGGCGAAGCCCATAACGAGAAGGACTACGCTGACAACGATGAGGAGCACCATCGCCCATTTGAATATTTTATTGAGATTTTTCATTATTTCTTGCCGTATTTGGTGAGTACATCGATGAGGCTGATGGAGCTGTCTTCCATGTCGATGGTGATGCTCTCGATCTTGGCAAGGATGTAGTTGTAGAACACCTGAAGGATCATAGCGACGATAAGTCCCGCCACAGTGGTGATAAGGGCGATTTTCATACCGCCTGCAACGACGTTCGGGCTGATGTCGCCGGCCGCCTGGATGGCGTCGAATGCTGCGATCATACCGATAACGGTTCCGAGGAATCCGAGTGAAGGTGCGATGGCGATGAAGAGGCTGATCCAGCTGAGGCCGCTCTCAAGTTCGCTGTTCTGCACGGAGCCGTAGGAGACGATGTTCTTCTCGACGACGTCGATTCCCTGATCGTAGTGCAGGAGCCCCTGATAGTAAATGCTTGCCACGGGGCCGCGGGTGTTGCGGCAGACATCCTTCGCTTTCTCGATTCCGCCTTCCTCAAGAGCCTTCTCGACATCGGCGATGAGCTTCTTGGTATTGGTCTTGGAGAACGAGAGATAGAGGATGCGCTCGATGGAAAGGGCAAGGCCGATGACGAGGCAGATGATGATGAGGGACATGAAGCCTGCGCCGCCTTCGATGAACTTTGTCTTGATGGCCTGGGTGAGCGGAACCTCGGGAGCACCGGCGGTGAGGGCTGCCAGGTCGTTGGCGGGAGCCTGTGCTACTTCTTCCGTTGCAGCCTGCTCAGGAGCGGCGGCATCCTGTGCGGAAGCAATGTCGGCAGTGAAAGCCATGAGGGCCATTGCCGCAAGAATCATGAAAAACTTTTTCATAAGTGCTTTTTGTGATTTAATAGTTAATGTTTATCAATTGATTTTCTTTGTTGGCATTAAAATCAACGCAATTTAGCAAAAATATTTCATTTGCCAATACTTATTTTGATATTTCCCCTTTGAGATTCTGCCCGAGAAGGAACTTTACTTTTTCATTATCAGCGTATTCGCCCATGAGCGAGAATAATTTGCCGAGGGCCGCTTCGGTGGTCATGTCGAAGCCCGACACCACGCCGGCCTCCTTGAGCGCCTTTCCCGTGGCGTAAAGAGACATGTTTACGTCCCCGGCCAGGCACTGGGTCACGTTGAGAAGGATTTTTCCGCCTGCGGCGCTCTCGCGTACTATGTCGGTGAACCATGGTTTGGAAATGGCGTTGCCGGAACCGTACGTTTCTATGATGACGGCCCTTATCCCATTGCCCAGCAGTACGTTGCGGGCAACCTGCTCGGTAATTCCCGGATGGACTTTAAGTATGGCTACGCGGGTGTCCAGGCCGGTGTTTATCCAGAGTCCGGCGGCATTTTCTTCCGGATAGCGGATGAGGGAACGATTGTAGCGTATGTCTATTCCCGCTTCCGCAAGAGGAGGGTAGTTCGGGGACCGGAAGGCGTCGAAGGCGGTCGCGTTAACCTTTGTGGCGCGGTTTCCCCTCAGCAGCTGGGAATTGAAATAGACGGCCACCTCGGGGACGATGGCGCGCCCGTCGGCATCCTTTGAGGAAGCGACTTCGATTGCGGATACCAGGTTTTCCTTTCCGTCGGTGCGGAGGCTCCCTACGGGCAGCTGGCTGCCGGTGAAGATGACCGGTTTGGTCAGACCGTCCAGCATGAAACTCAGGGCCGATGCTGAATAGGCCATCGTGTCGGTGCCGTGAAGCACTACGAATCCGTCATAGCTGTCGTAGCGGTCGCGCAGCAGCTCCGCCAGCTTTTTCCACATTCCTGGTTCGACGTCCGAGGAATCTATCAGCGGATTGAAAGTATAGGAATCAATCTTGAAAGTGAATTTCTTCAGTTCCGGCACTTCTTCGAGTATGCCGGAGAAATCGAAGGGAACCAGTCCCTTGCCGCTGTCCTTCATGCCTATCGTGCCTCCGGTATAAATCAGGAGGACGGCCGATTTGTCGTTGGTGCTCATATATTGAATAGTCTCCTTGCGTTTTCTGTAGTTATTTGCGCTACCGTTTCAATGTCAACTCCCTTCAGTTCGGCTATTTTCGCCGCTATCAGCGGAATGTTGGCGCTCTCGTTGCGCGTGCCCCTCAGAGGTGTGGGCGCCATATACGGAGCATCGGTTTCGAGAAGTATGCATTCCAGGGGAATGTCTTTCACGGTCTGCTGCAGGGACGCGTTCCTGAAGGTGACGACTCCGCCTATGCCGACCGACCAGTCGCCGCAGCGGCGTATCCTCCGGAAGGTTTCTATGCTGCCGCTGAAAGCGTGCAGGTTCCCCCTCAGGTGAAGATGGCGGCAGTCGTCCAGTACGCGAAAGAAATCCTCCGTAGCGTCGCGCAGGTGGATGTTCACGGGAAGATCCCACTCCGAGGCGAGTTCGAACTGCACGCGCAGGGCTTCTTTCTGCTGTTCCATGAATTGAGTGCCGTAATGGTAGTCGAGGCCTATCTCTCCGACGGCGACGGCTCCCCGGCCCTTCCGTGCCTCCAGGGCATCGGTTTCATCGCGCCAGTTCTCCCGGACGGAGCCCGGATACAACCCGAGCATGGGGTAAAGCACGCCCGGATACCTGGCGGCAACCGCATACATGGCGTCCCTTTCGGAGGAATCGATGTCAGCCAGGAGCATCTTCTTCACTCCGGCGGCGACAGCCCTTTGCACGAAGCCGTCCTGCTCTTCGGGAGAGAACGCCTCGTCGGTACAGTGGGTATGCGTGTCTATGAATTCCACGAGTGACAAATTTACAACTTTTTTGGATTGATGCTGCAGCGCTGGGTAAGGTCTATGCAAATAAAACCGTCGGACTCCAGCGTCGTGGCGAGACGCACGGTCTCGCTGTAACTGCGTCCGGTCTCCGCGGCGAGATCCTCCATATCGATGCTTCTGTGGCTGCGGATGGTTCCGGCGACTTCCAGCAGCGCCTCCAGTTCTTCCTGCCCCGCATACCAGGAGGAAATCATTTCGGATAGAGATGCCTTCTTCCGCAGGTCATATCGTCCCAGCCCCAGTTGTTCACCAAGGCCTGCAAGCCCTGTTATCGCTTCTGCCGTGTGATTCCTGATAAGGGCGTTGCACCCTGCGGAACGGGGGTCGTCGACACGCCCGGGAAGGGCGAATACATCCCTGGAATAACCGTCTGCCAGCCTGCATGTTATGAGCCCGCCTCCGTTTGCTTTGCTCTCGATCAGCACCGTACAGGAAGAGAGGCCCGCAATGATGCGGTTGCGTCTTATGAAAGTGAACGCGACGGGACGTGTGAGAGGCGGATAATCGGTTACGAGGGCGCTGCCGGGGGCGTCCGCAATCCTTTCCGCCGCCTTACGGTGCGAGGAAGGATAGATTTCATCTATGCCGCAGGGGAGTACCGCGATGGTCGGCAGGCCGAAATCAAGGGCGGAACCATGGGCGGTGATGTCCACTCCGAAGGCCAGTCCGCTGACAATCACGGGTTTTGCAGGTGCCTGGGAGCAGGCTTCCACGATTTTCCTGGTCCATTCGCGCCCATAAGGGGAGATATCCCGCGTCCCCACGACTGCAACCGACGGTGCGGATGTGAAGATGTCCTCCGGAGGGGACGAACTCCTCACATACAGGCCTGCCGGGCAGTCTTGGCATTCTTTCAGAAGTTTCGGAAAGGCCTCCTCCGTACAGGCGATATAGTAGCATCCGTGGTCTTTCAGCATGTCCAGTTCGGCTTCGGCGCCTTCCGTGAGCCACGGACCGACCTTCCCCCTGTATTTGCTGTGCGGACCGAGTATCCGGTCGATTTCTTCCGTCCTCATGCCGAACACCGCCGAGGCCGAGCCGAGTTTTCCTATGAGTCCCGACACATAAAGGGGCTCGTAACCGAAGACCCGTCCCAGCGCGCAGGCACAGATTCTTTCATAGTCAAGTTTTTCCATGCCGCAAGATAGTGTGAAAAAAAATACCCCCGGGGGTACGGACCGGGGGTAAAATCTTATTTATTCGTTTTCGATACGCTAATCCACTATGAGCAAGGCGTCTCCGTACGGACCGAAGCGATATCCCTCATTGAGTGCGACCTGATAGGCGTTCATCACGTTTTTATAGCCTCCGAAAGCGGCCACGCACATCAGCATGGTGGATTCGGGCCTGTGGAAATTGGATACGAAAGCATCGGGAATGGAAAAGCTATAGGGCGGGAAGATGAACTTGTTGGTCCAGATGTCGTTCCCTTTAACTTCGTTGGTCGTGGTGACGTAAGTCTCAAGGGCGCGCGCCACGGTGACACCGACCGCCAGAATCTTGTGCCCCGCCTTCTTTGTGGCGTTGATCTTCGCAGCGGCTTCGTCGGAGATAATCATGCGTTCTCCGTCCATCCTGTGTTTGGAGAGATCTTCCACATCCACTTTGCGGAAGTGGCCTATACCCATGTGCACGGTTATGAACACTTTCTCAATATCCTTGAGAATCATCATGTTGAAGAGCTCGCGGCTGAAGTGCATGCCGGCTGCCGGTGCAGATACCGCGCCTTCCTTGTCGGCGAAAATGGTCTGGAAGTTTTCGGCGTCTTCGGGAGTCGGATCCTCCTTCACCCATTCAGGAACGGGAGTCTTGCCGAGGGCGAACAGACTCTGCTTGAACTCATCGTACGGGCCGTCGTAGAGGAACCGCAGGGTGCGTCCGCGGGAAGTGGTGTTGTCGATGACCTCGGCCACCATGCTCTCGTCTTCTCCGAAATAGAGTTTGTTGCCGATGCGGATCTTGCGTGCGGGCTCGACTATCACATCCCAGAGTTTCTGCTCCTTGTTGAGTTCGCGGAGCAGGAAGACCATGATGTCTGCTCCTGTCTTTTCTTTCTTGCCGAGAAGTTTGGCGGGGAAGACCTTGGTGTCGTTGAGTACGAAGAGGTCGCCCTTTCCGAAGTAGTCGATTATGTCTTTGAACTGCCTGTGCTCGATTTCACCGGTGCGCTTGTGCAGCACCATCAATTTGCATTCGTCCCTCCAGCGCACGGGTTCAGTGGCGATGCGGTCCTGGGGAAGGTCGAACTTGAACTGGGAAAGTTTCATTCTTTAAACGTATAATAACTTTAATTATACGGCCGTCCAGGGCAAAAAGTTTCATCTCGCTTCGCGAAAAACCTCCATGATGGACGGGAAACTGTCGGCGAGGAAGGCCGGCAAGCTGGACCTGGCCACCCATGTCGCTTTGGTGATGTCCTCTTCCTTCTGGGGGGTAAGGTCCGTGGGCTCGGTGTAGAGCATGTTGTACCACCAGGTGTGCTTCAGGTGCCAGACGCCGTCGCGAAGATAGCAGTGGTCGGTAATGCAGATCAGGTCCCCGAGTTCCAGGCTGTCCACTCCGGTTTCTTCCTGCACCTCGCGCAGGGCCGTGACCTTTATGTCTTCTCCGTCTTCCTGATGCCCTTTCGGCAGATCCCAGAGGCCGTTTCTCTTGATGAGGAGATAGTCCCCGCGGCGGTTGCTGACCAGGCCTCCGGCTGCATTCACTTCCTTGAATTCGGCGCACAGGCGGTGGTAGACCTTGTCGGTATCGTTTGCCGGAATGTATATCCTGCCCAGTTCCTGGGACGATTCGAACATCAGCACCAGGGTATGGATGTCAATCTTCTCTCCCAGGTGAAACTCGACAGCGTTCGGGTCTGCGAGCGCCTGGTCGGACGGATTGCAAATGATAATGCATCGTTTTTCGAAAAATATCCTGTGCATATAAAAATTGCTATCTTTGCATACATCTGCAAATTTAGCAAAATTACTCTTATGAGCGCACAATACTCAAGCAAGCACGGCACCGTCGCCAGGCCTCAGGCCGAACTTTATATGGCATTCACCGACATGCGCAATTTCGTGGCCATGCTGCCAGAAGACAAAAAACAGGGGGTGAGCGCTGATTTCGACACCATTTCGGCAACCGTGCAGGGCTTTACCGTAGGGGTGAAGGTCACCCGCCGCGAACCTTATAATTATATAGAACTCCAGGATAACGGAGCTCCGTTCAACTTCGTAATCGCCATTCATTTCGATGCGACCGACAATCCCGGAACCACGGATTTCCACATCGACCTTGATGCGGATCTCAATTTCATGATGAAGATGATGCTCGGCAGCAAGCTGCAGGAGGCTCTCGACAGGATTGTGGACGGGCTCGTCGCGGTTTCCGAAGGGCGCCGGCCGGAAGGTTTTCCGGAAGATTTCAATTTATGACGGGAGAGGCTTCGACAGCGATACGCCTGAATCCTTTCAAGGGATGTGACGGGCCGGAGGGCGCTCCGGTGCCGTGGAGCCCGTATGGCCGCATCCTTGCCGAACGTCCCAACTTTACCCTCGACCCCCTTTTCCACGCCGGCTGTTATTACGTACAGGATTCTTCCGCTATGTTCGTCGGTTATTTGTTCCGGAAACTGGTACTCGCTGCGGGAGATATACTCCCTTCTCAAGCCGACCGCTTTGCGGCCCCTCCCGGCAAGGCCGGGCCCCTCCCACTACATCCGTGGGCGGATATGGCGTCCGAAGGGAGTATATCTCCCGCTGCCTGTAAACTGCGAGTGTTGGATTTATGCGCTGCCCCCGGTGGTAAAACCACCGATATCGCCGCCTCCTGCCGCGAAGTCCTCGGAGATGCCTTCGAGTTGACGTCCAATGAAGTGATAAAATCCCGTGCGAACGTGCTGGCCGGCAACGTGGGAGTCTGGGGCGACCCGAATGTAACGGTGACAAGCGTCGATCCGGCGGTGGCAGGCCGGATTATGAAGGGATATTACGATGTGATAGTAGCCGACGTGCCATGCAGCGGAGAGGGGATGTTCCGTAAGGATCCTCGTGCGGTTGCGGAATGGACCCCGCAGCTTCCTGCCATCTGCGCTGCTCGCCAGCGGCGCATCCTTGCTGATGTATGGCCGGCCCTCAGGGAAGGCGGCATCCTCATATACTCCACCTGCACCTACGAAGACTGTGAGAATGACGCCAACCTGGAATGGGCCGCAGCGGAGCTGGGCGGCGAAATAATCCCTCCGGAAGATGAATTCTCCGCATACGGGGTTCGCCTCACCAGGTGCGGAAGTCTTCTGAAAGCGGGGGAGGTGCCCGGTGAAGGTCAGTGGGCGGGAGCTCTCCGAAAAACCTCTCCGGCTCCTGGGACAAAATGCAAACCGTTTGATTTGAAGCCGCTTGAGAGCAGGATTCAAATTTTTCCGGAAAGTAGTGTGCCGAGAGTGGAACTGGATTTGCAGCAGGCTCTGCGGTATCTTCACAGGGATACGCTGTCCCTGCCGGATGCTCCATTGGGGCTGCTTGCCGTCTGCTACCGTTCGCATCCCCTCGGATATGTGAAAAATCTCGGTTCAAGGTGCAACAATCTGTACCCGAAGGACCGGAGGATACTCATGGACGTATGAAAAAGTGTCTGACACTCATATTGCTTTTCTTCTCCCTGGCGGCCTTTTCTCAGACCGCGGAGCAGTTCCGGCAGCGTTACGACAGGCTCGTGAAGACCGTAGGCGCAGACGGAGTGGGGGTGGAGTACCTCCTGCAACAGTGGGAACGCGCCTTCCCCGAAGACTGCGACATGCTGGAGGGAAAGTACACATATTATCTTGCAAAATCGCGCACCGAGGAGGTGAAGCAGGTTGATGCGGCGAAGTATCTGGGCCGGCAGCCTGTCCTCACGTTGAAAGATTCGCTCGGCCGTCCCGTCAATTATTTCCAGGTGCCGCAGTTCAGCGATTCCCTTTTCAGAATCAGCCAGCAGTGTATAGACAAGGCTATCAGCCTTCAACCGGATGCCCTGGTTTACAGGCTTGAGAAGATAACCGCGCTGGCGTCTTACGAGAAAGACAGCCCCGATATGGCGGCTACTGCCGTGCTGGACCTTATCGATTACGACCAGGCGTTGCATCCGGCCTGGGTGTTCGAAGGCGGAGAAGTGAGCCGTGCGGATTTCGAGGCTGCCATTCAGGAATACTGCTTCCTTTTCTACCGTACAGGAAGCCCGAATTCGTACGAATCTTTCCGCATCGTTTCCGAGCGGATGCTTAGGATTAATCCTCGCAACACCCTGTTCCTGAATAATATGGGTGCTTACTGGCAGGTTGCGAAAAGGAACGACAAGGCGGCTGCCAGATACTACAAAAAGGTTTTGAAGATCTCCCCGGACGACGCATCCGCGAAGGCTAACATGGTTATTATCGCTAAAAACAAACAACACAAAAAGATATGAAAAAGGTATTATTGTTTATGATTCCTGTTATGATGCTGGCTGCCTGCCAGGAAAGGAATGCCGCGCCGAAGGTGCCGGCGATCGATCTCAGCAATCTTGATACGACCGTAGCTCCCGGTCAGGACTTCTACAAATACGCCACCCACGGATGGCAGGTCGCGAATCCCCTTGGGGCGGAATACAGCCGTTTCGGTACTTTTGACCAGCTCCGCGAGAACAATGTGACCCGCCTGAATGACTTGTTCGCGTCGATGGCCACCATGAAGACCAGGCCCGGCAGTGTCGAGCAGAAGATAGTCGACCTGTACAAACAGGGGCTCGATTCCACTCGTCTGAACAACGAGGGCGCGGCTCCGCTGCAGAAGTATATTAAGGAAATACAAGCCGTTTCCGACAAGAAGGAACTTGCTGCCCTGCTGGGCAGGATGCATCTTGACGGAGAGGGAGGCTTCTTCGGAGCATACGTCGAGGCCGACCTGATGGACAGCGACAAGCAGATCCTTTACATGGGCCAGGGCGGGCTCGGAATCGGAGACCGCGACTATTACGTGAAGCCCGAGAACGCCGCCATCCATGAGGGTTACAGGATTTTCCTGAAGAAAGTGCTGGAACTTGCCGGTGTCGATTGTGCCGCCACTGTGGCCGACAACACCGTTTTCATCGAAGATTATCTCGCGGAGCACTCCTGGACCAGGGAGCAGGAAAGGGACATCCCCAAGCTCTATAACCCCATGAGCACCGAACAGATAATCGCAGCTTATCCCGGCCTGGATTTCGCCGCCATATTCGAAGCGGCAGGCATCCCCGCACAGGAGAAGATAATCGTGGCCGAGCCTTCGTTCTTCAAGGCGTTGAGCGATTTCTTTGCGAATGCTGACGTGGAGATACTCAAGGACTACACCGTCGCACATCTGGTGAGCGGCGCCTGCGGTGCGCTGAGCGACGATTTCTATTCCGCCCATTTCGAATTCTATTCCCGCCAGATGGCAGGCATCCAGGAGCACAAGCCCCGCTGGAAGAGGGCCATGGCGGTTCCCAACGGCGTACTCGGAGAGGCCGTGGGCAAGATGTACGTTGAGAAATACTTCCCCGAATCTTCAAAGAAACAGATGCTGGCCCTTGTCAAAAACCTCCAGACAGCCCTCGGGCAGCATATCGACGGCCTTGACTGGATGAGCGACGAAACCAAGGCCAAAGCCCATGAAAAGCTCGAAAACTTCACGGTCAAGATCGGTTATCCCGACAAGTGGAAGGATTACAGCACCCTCGAGGTAGATCCGGAAAAGAGCTATTATGAGAATCACCGTGCCGCCAGCCGCTGGTACGTGGCGGACAACCTTTCCAAACTCGGCAAGCCTACGGACAGGACCGAGTGGGGCATGACTCCGCAGACGGTAAATGCCTATTACAACCCCACCACGAATGAAATCTGCTTCCCTGCGGCCATACTGCAGCCTCCGTTCTTCAATCCCGACGCCGACGATCCGGTCAATTATGGTGCCATCGGCGTAGTGATTGGGCACGAGATGAGCCACGGCTTCGACGACCAGGGCCGCCTCTTCGACAAGGACGGCAACATGACCAACTGGTGGACAGATGAGGATGATGCCAAGTTCAGGGCGAAGGCAGAGGTGCTGAAAGCTCAGTTCAACGAGGTCGAAATCCTCCCCGGAGTGCATGCCAACGGTGATTTTACTCTCGGTGAGAACATAGGCGACCACGGCGGACTCAGCATTGCCTATACCGCCATGGAGAATGCGATTGCTGGCACGGAGCCCGGCCTGATTGATGGTTTCACGCCTGCACAGCGCTTCTACATCGGCTATGCAACCGTGTGGGCACAGAACATTACCGACGAAGAGAAAGCCCGCCTGACCAACGTAGATCCCCACTCGCTTGCCGAGAACAGGGTGAACGTGTCGCTCCGCAACTTCGGCACATTCTTCGACGCTTTCGGAATCAAGGAAGGCGACCCGATGTTCCGTCCGGAAGCGGAAAGGGTGCATATCTGGTAAAAAGTGGATGCGGGTGCATTCATAGCGTCCAGACTCCGTTTCAAGGGGAAGATGGCTGTCATTGCGACAGCCGTCTCCTTCTTTATCATAATCATTTCTATCGCCATCGCCTCGGGGTTCAGGAGGGAAATCGGCAGGGGAATATCGTCCCTTACGGGGGATATCCAGCTGACGACTTCGTATTCAACAGGCCTCGGAGCGGACGAACCGGTCAATTCGGAGCCCGCCTGCCTCGGATATATCAGGGAAATGCGCGGGGTGAAAAGCGTCACTCCTGCAATCTACCGTGCCGGGATCGCCCAGAACGGGGAGGACCTCCAGGGGGTGATTTTCAAGGCTGTGCCATCCTCCGACAGCATCCCGCTGCAGGTCGGCATCCCGCGCAGTCTTGCCAGAACGCTGCGGCTGAAGGAGGGGGACTCCTTCCGGAGCTATTTCATAGGAGAGCGCCTGCAGGTGCGTAAGTTTACCGTCCGGGAAATCTACGATGCCCCGGTCGATGCTTCCGGCACTCCGGTAGTGCTTGCCCCGATGGAAGATATCCGCAGGGTGAACGGTTGGAAAGAGGGGCAGGCGTCTGCTTTGGAAATAGTGCTGGATGATTCTTTCCGTACCAGGGAGAAAGAGAAATCGAAGGCGGTGGATATCGCCGGCCTGGCCTATGGAATGAGTGAGGATGATGCGGATCCTGTCATGGCGATAGCCGCGGTGGACAAGTATGCGGCAATATTCAACTGGCTGGAACTCATCGATTTCAATGTTTTCGTGCTGCTTCTGCTGATGATTCTGGTAGCTGGTTTCAACATGATTTCCGGCCTGCTCATAATGCTGTTCCGGAACATCTCCACCATAGGAACTCTCAAGTCTCTCGGAATGAAGGACAGGGGGATTGCGGGAGTTTTCCTTCGCGTTGCGCTCCGTGTGGTGCTCGCGGGAATGGCGGTGGGAAACGTCCTGGCCCTGCTTTTCTGCGCCCTGCAGGCAGGCACTCACTTTATCCGTCTTAATCCGGAGAATTATTTCCTTTCCTACGTGCCGGTGCATGTGAGCCTTCCAGGAGTGCTTGCTGTCGATGCAATCGCCTGCGTGGCGATAATGCTGCTTCTGCTGATACCCGCCCTGTTCATTTCCAGGGTGGATCCGGCCGAGACCGTGCGTATGAAGTAAATAATTCGTAACTTTGCACGATATGTCGATGCTTTCGAAAATGTGGTTTCCGGCCGCGGTGGTGTCCCTCGCCATCGCAGGTGTCGTCGCCACTACCGATCCGGTCGAAAGCAGTTTCGTCATAGCCGACTCTCCCGTCCAGCTTACCGATACGGTGAAATATCCCCTCGCGGGCTACAAACTCCGCCGCAAGGGCGATTTTGCCGGGGAAACCCTTCCAGACAGCGTGCTGCGTGCGCTCGGCATAACCCTTACTTTCGAAGAGGAAGACACCGTTCCGAAACTTACCGCAAGGGATACGGTCAAGGTGCCGGACTCCCTGAAATACACCGATCCTTTCCGCTATAAATACTATGTCGCCCTGCTGGATTCCCTGACGCACCGCATAGTGAGCGATTCCCTGAAGAAATCGTATCTGTCCCTTCTGGAGGCCGCCGACACGGTCCAGGCAAGGCTTGATTCCGCCGACAGGTTCATGCTGGATTCGCTCTATTGCAGGGATTCCGTCATCAGGGCCAGGGAGGCTTTCCTGGCATGGTACAACGGCTTGAGCAAGGAGGACAGGAAGAAATATGATTTCGAGCAGAAGATGAAGCGGAAGAAGGTGGTTTCGGATTCTCTGAAGGCCATAAAGGACGCGAAGCAGGACGTGCGCGACAGTATCCGGGAGAACACTCCCCGCATACTCGACAGCTTCTCGATTCCCGATTCCCTGCAGTACAAGAGGATTATCTCGTGGCAGGTTGACCAGGATTTCCACGATGTGCACGCCGCAGTGCCGGACACCGGCTACAATCACTATTTCTATGATTATGCCTTCCGCCGGGAAGATGTGAATTCCACCTGGCTCGGAGTGGCCGGCTCCGCCGTGCAGCCGTACAACTGGTTCCGCCGCCGGGAGGGCGTGGTGCCGGATTTCTATTCGTTCTATGAGCCCTGGAGCTGCAGCGCGAAGAACTTCCGCATGTTCAACACCAAGACGCCCTACACCGAACTGGCCTATTGGGGCACCCTTCTTTCAGGGGAAGCCAAGGAATCTGACAACCTGCATATCTTCACCACCAACAACATCTATCCCGAGTGGAATTATTCCATACTCTATGAACGCTGGGGCGGGGGAGGCATGCTGAATAACGAAACCGTAAAGAACAAGACCTTCGCGGTCGGCACCAACTACCTCGGCAAGCGTTATCTGATGCATGCCGGATACATTTCCAACACGATTTCACAGAAAGAGAACGGCGGCCTTGTGGATATCGCCGACGTCCGCGATACCACAATTGACGCACGTGAGATGAAAGTGGCCCTTTCCAAGGCCGAGTCGAATATCCGCAAACGCAGCGTTTTCCTTGACCAGCAGTACAGGATTCCTTTCTCTTTCATAAACGACATGAGGGTGAAGAGGGATTCCACGCTTGCCCAGGAACTTCTGGCGGACGACAATATAACAACTGCGTTCATAGGGCACAGCCTGGAATATTCTACTTACGGAAGGAAATATACGGACGCGATTTCCGACACTTACGGGCGGGATCTTTACAACAACAAGTTCATATACAATCCGGCCGCTTCCGACGATTCTCTGGGATACAGGGAACTCGACAACAAGTTGTTCATACGGTTGCAGCCGTGGGCTGCCGAGGCGGCGGTTTCAAAACTTGACCTTGGCATCGGCGACAAGGTGCAGACATGGTTCGACAGCACCGCTATCGGTGACCGTTTCCGGGGCAATTCCGTATATGCCTATGCCGGCGCCAACGGCAGGATGCTGCGTAATATGACCTGGGATGCCAGGGGACACTTGTACATAGGCGGCCTGCACGCCGGCGATTTTGACGTGAGCGCGAATGCGGCTTACAGTATGTTCCCTTTCCGCAAGGCGCGAAAAAGCCCCGTTTCCATTGCCGCGTCGTTCGAGACTTCGCTGCGAGACCCCGATTACTACCAGCGCCGGATATATTCCAACCATTTCGAGTGGGATAATACCTTCAGCAAGATTTCCACCACCAAACTTTCCGGCCGCTTCGACATCCCTTACTGGAAGTTCTCCGGCGAGGTAGGCTATGCATTGCTGGCAAACAATATCTACTACGACACCCTCGGGCTTGCAAAACAGAATACCGTGCCCATGAGCGTGCTGTCCGCTTCGCTGCGAAAGGATTTCGTAATAGGCGATTTCCTTCATCTCGACAATCAGGTGCTGTTTCAGCTTTCTTCCAACGGTGAGGTGCTGCCGCTGCCGCTGCTTGCGTTCAATGCGAAGTATTTCATTCAGTTCATCGTGCAGCGCAATGACGCCGGGGAGAAAGTGCTGGAGGTGCAGATAGGAGCGAATGCGTTCTACAACACTCCATGGTACTCTCCGGCATGGAATCCCAACCTTGGCGTATTCCATAACCAGAACAAGGTCAGGTATTCGAACGGCCCGGTCGTGGACCTGTTCGTCAATGCCCAGTGGAAGCGTGCCTGTATTTTCATAAAGTATGAGAATGCCAACATGGGCTGGCCTCTCGACAATGCGGATTACTTTACTGCGCATCACTATATCAACACCCAGAGGGAATTCAAGCTTGGCATCTACTGGCCGTTCTATACCCAGCCGGGGCATGGTCACGGAAGCGGCGGAGGCGGTGGCCGCGGTATGGGAGAAGGCGGTGGCCTACTGGGTTCGCCGAGGTCGATGATGGAATGAGAAAGGAGCCCCACAGCATAGTTATACTTGTTTTCACCGCGCTGCTTGTTGCCAGCGCTGCTATTTCTTCTCTGTATGCGGAAAGGACTCTTCCGGAAGTCGTCGAGGCTCCGGACGTACCAATGCTCCCGAGGGGAATGTGTGCAGACTATATCATAAGTCCTTACGATTCCCTGATCAGGGTGTATGCAGATTCCGCAGGTCTTGACTGGAGACTGGTCGCCGCCGTAATTTACCATGAATCCAAATTCGACAATGATGTAACTTCGCACCGGGGGGCTGCCGGGCTGATGCAGATGATGCCCGCCACGGCGGAATGGCTGGGGGCGGGAGACATCACCGATCCGGTGGAGGGCGTCCGGGTCGGGACGCTTTACCTGAAACAACTTCACCGTGCCTACAACAGGCATACTGACGATCCTGCCGAACGCACGAAATTCGCCCTGGCGGCATACAACGCCGGTATCGGCCGCATCCGCGACTGCATCAATTATGCACGCTACAAGGGCGTGGATTCTTCCAGTTGGGACAATATCGCAGGCCTGATTCCCGAAATGAATTCCGACGAGATCCTGGATCTGGACACAATCAAATTCGGCAAGTTCAAGGGCGTCGAGACCATCGCCTACGTCGAAAACGTGCTCGACAAATACGAACAGTACAAGCGCCGCACGGCTCGCTAGAGCTTCAGGTCCACTACAATCGGAAGGTGGTCGGAGGGTATCCAGTAGTTGCTGATGCCGGTATATTTCACCGGTACCCAGGTCTCCTTGATGATGGAAGCGGAACGGACCCGTGCATCGAGTGACGGGGAAAGATAGATGTAATCGATCCTTCTGGTTCCTTTGGCCGTGGATGAGACGAATTCGCCCGGATTGCGCGCTCCGATGACGTCCACGAGGTCCGTCCTGGTGCGGATTACGTCCTGCGTCAGGAACTGGCTGCTATCCTCCGGCAGGTTATAACGGTGATTGTCCACCCTGCTTATGGAATTCATGTCGCCGACGAGTATCCATTCCGCCCCGGCATATTCAGGATTGCAAATGGTATGATCCACGATGTACCACATCTCGAAGGCCCGGTACTCGTCACCCTCCTTTTTGGCGGAAGACTCTTTCTGTGCTGGAGTTTTCCTGGCCTCGAAACTGTATGAAAACGGCCAGGGGTGGCAGGTTACCACATCTATGACACGGCCTTTCATTTTTATGCGGTGATGCCCGGCCCCGTGCCAGATGGGGCGCGGTGTCCCGGTAGAATCAAAAACCTCTACGGTAGATAAAGGGAAGCGGGAAGTTATCACCTGAGGGAAATTGTCACGCACTGCGCTGATTCCCATATACTTATGGCCGTAGCTTGCCGCGAACTCCTTCCACCCTGCCGGAAAATACCTCTCGTCTTTCGGAATGCTGCCTTTGCCGGAAGTCTTTTTGTATGAACCGCTTTCGCACCAGACGCAGATATCCGGTTTGTATTCCTTAATCCATTTGCGGAAATTGGCATATTCCGCTTCCTGGTCAGCCCACATTCCCATCTGGATGTTCCAATAGAGAATGCGGATGTCTCCGCGGTGCTTCGATGGCGCTTTTCCTGCGCAACTCCCGTTCAGAGGGAAAAACAATGCGGCGGCAAAGACGGCCGCCGAAACAAAAAGAAAATTCAGCCGTTTCATTTTGTAATGTATACGTCATCTCCGGGTTCGGCAAAAAAATACTGCTCTCGGGCGAGGGTTTCAAGAGTGTCGCGGTCGTTGCCGAGTATGCTTATCTGCCGGTCCATCTCCTTGATTTTCCTGTCAAGCGCACGTATCTCCCTGTTCTGCCGGTGGATGGTGAATCCTGCGCCGATGAGGCGCACCACGCTGTCTTTCTTGACAAAGAGAAAGATGAGGCAGAGTGCGGTAGAAATAATGAGGTACCGGAGGAAGGAACGCTTTTCCTTATTGTTCCCGTCCTTCTCCCTGTTCCATATATCTTTGCTTACTTTCGACATTGACACAAAGTTAGTTAAATTTTTTAGTATATTAGGCAGAATTTTTAATTGTCACGAATGAATTCAAGATTCCTCCTTGCTCCGGTTCTGGGCTTACTGCTTATAGTTTCTTCCTGCGGGGAAACCGCAGAGAAAAGCAGGGAAGCCCGTAAATGCGACATGATGGTTCTTCATCCCACGTCCCGCAAACTGAGTTCGTCTTATTCCGCCACCATTCGCGGGAAACAGGATATCGACATCCGTTCAAGGGTGTCCGGATATCTCACGGACGTAAAAGTCCGGGAAGGGGCTGTAGTGGCCCGGGGACAGACTCTTTTCGTCATCGACAGGGTGCAGTACGAAGCAGCGCTGCAAACGGCGATAGCCAACGTGGACGTCGCCCAGGCGGCGGTATCCGCTGCCCAGCTGACACTGGACAGCAAGGAGAAACTCTTTAAGCAGGGTATCATATCGGAATACGACCTGCAGATGGCTCGTACTACTCTTGCCCGCGAAAAGGCATCTCTCGCGCAGGCAAGGGCCAACGAGGTCAACGCACGCAACAACCTGTCTTATACCGAAGTTAAGAGCCCTTCCGACGGAGTGGTTGGCATACTTCCGTTCAGGGTGGGAGCACTGGTGAGCCCAAACGACGCCACACCGCTCACCACGGTTTCGGACAATTCCGAAATGTATGTTTACTTTTCCATGACGGAAAGTCAGGTGCTTTCGCTCACAAGGCAGTTCGGATCCCTGGAAAACGCACTCCGCAACATGCCTTCGCTTGAACTCGAGCTGAGTGACGGAACGCTCTACCAGGAAAAGGGCCGCATAGAGGCTATCTCCGGCATCATCGATGCAACCACCGGTTCCGTTACCGTGCGCGCAAAATTCCCCAACAGGGGCCGGCTTCTCCTTTCCGGCGGTTCCGGGAACGTAATCCTTCCGTACGACCGCCCCGACTGCATCGTCATACCGCAGCACGCCACTTTCGAGGTGCAGGACAAGGTATATGTGTTCCGTTACGAAGGCGGAGTGGCCAAATCGCACATAATCAATGTGTTTGAAATATCCAACGGCAAGGAGTACGTGGTCCAGGGCGGCCTTGCTCCGGGCGATACCCTCATAACCGAAGGCGTGGGCCTGCTCAAGGACGGTGTCCGCGTGGAAATCAAGAAACTCTCCGACTGATGAACATCAAGACATTCATCGACCGGCCGGTTCTCTCAACCGTTATTTCCGTTGTCATAGTGACAGGCGGAATCATCGGTCTTACCGCTCTTCCGATAGAGCGTTATCCGGGCATAGCGCCCCCTACGATAAATGTGATGACCTCCTACCCCGGTGCTAGTGCCGAAACCGTGATGAAGTCGGTGGTGGTACCCCTGGAAGAAGCCATCAACGGGGTGGAGAACATGACCTACATGTATTCGAACGCGTCCAATACCGGCTCGGCGAGCGTGCAGGTATTCTTCAAGCAGGGAACCGACCCTGACATGTGCGCGGTGAACGTGCAGAACTGCGTCAGCCGTGCCACGCGCTCGCTTCCCGCCGAAGTCAACGAGGTGGGCGTCACCGTACGCAAGAGGCAGACCAACATCCTCATGCAGGTGGCCCTGTATTCCCCGAACGGTTCGTATAACAACGAATTCATATCCAATTACATAAAGATCAACCTCGTGCCGGCGGTCAGCCGTATCCCCGGAGTGGGCGACGTGGATGTGCGCGGCGCCGATTATTCTATGCGCATCTGGCTGAAACCGGACGTGATGGCCCAGTACAAGCTGGTCCCTTCGGATATCACCAACGCCCTTGCCGAACAGAATATCGAGGCTGCCACGGGTTCTCTCGGGGAAAATTCCGACAACACTTTCGAGTATTCGCTCCGATACCGCGGACGCCTCGAAAAACCTGCGGAGTTCGAGAATATCATCATCAGGGCCCTGCCCAACGGAGAGGTCCTCAAACTCAAAGACGTTGCCCAGGTGGAGCTCGGAGCCAGGTCATACCAGTTCATAGGACGCGTGAACGGTTCTCCCGGAGCTTCGCTGATGGTCTTCCAGACCCCGGGATCCAATGCTACGGAGGTAATCCGCAAGATTGAAAAATATCTTGATCGCGCCAGGGAAGACTTCCCGATAGACCTGGAACTTGCGGTGCTCAGCAATTCCAACGACTTCCTGTTCGCATCCATAAAGAACGTCATCCGAACATTGCTGGAAGCCATTTTGCTGGTTATCCTCATAGTATTCCTGTTCCTCCGTTCGGTGCGCTCCACGGTGATTCCGCTTATCAGCACGCTGGTTTCGATAATAGGGACCTTCATGTTCCTGTATCTTTTCGGATTCAGCATCAACCTGCTTACGCTGTTTGCCCTGGTGCTCAGCATCGGGGTGGTGGTGGACGACTCCATAATCGTTGTGGAAGCGGTGCATGCGAAGTTCGACCATGGATATACCGTTCCTAAAAATGCGGCGGTAGATGCCATGCACGACGTGACCTCGGCGCTCATCACATCCACCCTTGTCTTCATGGCGGTGTTCATGCCGGTATCCATGATGGGAGGCACGGCCGGGACCTTCTATACCCAGTTCGGCATCACCATGGCGGTGGCTGTCGGCATATCCGCAATCAACGCGCTGACACTGAGCCCGGCCCTCTGCGCCATGCTCATAAAGCCGCACGGGACCGGGTCCGGCGAATCGGGCAGTCGCCTTGGAACAGCCCTTGAAGCGGGGTTTGACACATTCAGGATGCGTTATCTGAAGGGTGTTCAGTTCTTCATGCATCACAGGTGGCTCGCTCCCGTGCTCGTAGCGGTGTTCCTCGGCCTGCTGCTCTATAACCTCAAGACCACCAAGACCGGGCTCATACCCCAGGAAGATATGGGAGTGATCCGCGTGGACGTGACCACGCCTCCGGGCAGTTCGCTCTCGCATACAAAGAGCATTATGGACAAAATCGACAGGGATGTTATCCAGGACATTGAAGAGAAGAGGGCTTACGAGAATTCCACCGGCTGGGGACTTGTATCAGGCCAGGGTTCTTCCCACGGGTCTTTTACCATCAGGATGAAACCATGGGACGAGCGTCCAGGCAGGGAACATTCGGTCGACCGCATTATCGAGAGGATAAAAAATCTCACCCGCGATATCAACGATGCCAACATTTTTATTTCTTCCCCAGCGATGATTCCCGGGTACGGAGCCTCCAACGGCTTTGAAATCTATGTCCAGGACCGCAAGGGCGGTGACATAGAAACCCTTTACCAGTACACCCGCGACTTTATCGCCGGACTTCGGCAGCGGCCGGAGATAGGCACGGTCAATACTTCTTTTAACCCCAGTTTCCCACAATACCAGATAGACCTTGATGCTGTGAAATGCAAGAGGGCGGGAGTTTCCCCGAAGGAAGTGCTGTCGGTGCTGAACGGATATTACGGAGGACAGCTGTCCACCCGTTTCAACCGCTTTACCAAACTCTACCAGGTGATGGTGCAGGCCGATCCGCGCTACCGCGAAGACAAGCAGTCGCTGAACAACGTCTTTGTTCGCATAGGCAACGACATGGCTCCCATCAGCCAGTTCGTCACTCTTACCAAAATTTATGCGCCCGAGAGCCTGAACCGATTCAACCTTTTCCCCTGCATACGCGTGAACGGCCGGGCCGCAGAAGGGTATTCATCAGGCCAGGCCATCCAGGCGATACGCGAGGTGGCGGAGGATACACTTCCCATGGGATACGGATACGACTTTGGCGGCATCTCCCGCGAGGAAGCCGAAACCTCCGGAAACAGCTGGCTGGTATATGTTATATGCTTCGTGCTCATCTACCTGATACTCTGCGCGTTGTATGAAAGCTACCTGCTCCCGTTCGCAGTGCTTCTGGCGGTGCCGGCAGGGCTCGTCGGCAGTTTCTGGCTGGCACGTGCGATGGGACTCGAGAACAATATCTATCTCCAGACGGGACTCATTATGCTCATAGGACTGCTTTCAAAAACCGCCATCCTCATTACTGAGTATGCGGTCAGCAGGCGCCGTAGCGGAATGGGCATAGCCGCGGCTGCACTGATGGCTACCAAAGAGCGTTTCCGTCCCATTATGATGACGGTTCTCACGATGATAGTGGGCCTGTTCCCCCTGCTGCTTGCGAGCGGAGTGGGAGCCAATGGCAACAACACCCTCGGCGCGGGCGTAATCGGCGGCATGTTTGTCGGCACCCTCGCAATCCTTTTCATGGTCCCTTCGCTTTTCATTCTTTTCGAATGGCTGCAGGAAAAAGTTTCACCCGAAAAATTCAAGGAGCAATGCGAGCTTTCAAACCGGCGTTCCTGACGCTTATCCTTGCGGGAGCCTGCTTCGGCTGCTCCGTTTATAAAGATTACGAACGTCCCGGAGATGTTCTGCCGGAGGCTTTATACGGGGCCGCAGCAGACTCCGTGGCCCTTTCCGACACTGCCGGTCTGGCCGCGGTGCAATGGCGGGATTTCTTTACCGATCCGCTGCTTCAGGCCCTAATAGAAAAAGGGCTGGAGGGTAACGCGGACCTTCTGCAGGCTTCATCCCGTGTGGTTGAGGCCCAGGCTGGCCTGGATGCCGCACGCGGCGCCTTCCTCCCTTCGCTTAAAGTGAATCCTTACTGGCAGATGGAGAGTGCCGACCGCTACGGAGGCACCGTCCAGGCCTATTCGCTCACTCCGGCGGCAAGCTGGGAAGTGGATATCCGCGGAAGCCTGCTTAACTCCAAACGCCTCGCGGAAGCGACGCTCCAGCAGGCGCAACTCTATGAAAGGAGCGTCCGTACGGCACTTGTCGCTTCCATAGCAAACGCCTATTACACTCTCCAGATGCTGGATGCGCAGATGGAAATCTCCCGAACTACCTCCGACAACTGGAAGAAAAACGTAGTGATAATGAAAGCGATGAAGGACGCGGGCATGGCAAACGAGGCATCCGTATCCCAGACGGAAGCAAACAGCTGCGCAATCGAGGCATCCCTTTTCGACCTTGAAAACAAGATACTGCTTGCCGAGAACTCCCTTGCACTGATACTTGGCGTCACCCCGAGGCATTTCAAGAGGGATTCCCTGGGAAGGGACGCCCCGGGGATGGATTTCGAGATTGGAGTGCCGTCGCTCCTGCTGAGCCGCCGGCCGGATGTGATGAGCGCCGAGCAGGAACTTCGCAAGGCATACTACAATACCAATATCGCCAGGGCGAACCTTTATCCGTCCCTGACCCTTTCGGGAGATTTCGGATGGGAGAAGGCCCTGACATCTCCTGCAGGATGGATTGCCGGGCTGGCCGCGAATCTTGCCGCCCCCGTTTTCGAGGGAGGGAAAAGACGTGCCGGGCTGAAAGCCGCACAGGCCCGCCAGGAAGCCGCACTCGTAAACTTCCGCCAGAAGGTGCTTGCCGCTGGCAACGAAGTGAACGGAGCGCTTGCCCAGTGCAGGGCCGCCCGAAGCAAGACAGATATCCGCATCCGGCAGATCGAGTCCATTGAAAAGGCCGTGGAAAGCACCCAGCAGCTGATGAGGCATTCCCAGTCCACCTACCTTGAGGTCCTCACCGCACAGCAGTCACTGCTCAGCGCCCGCCTCCAGCAGGTCTCAGACCAGTACGAAGCCGTCCAGGGCATCATCGCCCTTTACCGCGCCCTCGGCGGCGGAGCGGAATAATTACGTATTTTTTTGTATATTTGGTACTGCTTTCAGATTGAACTATTGATGACCCAATGAATATGAAACCTACTTTGTTAGTTCTTGCTGCCGGGATGGGCAGCCGTTATGGCGGACTCAAACAGATGGACGGCCTCGGGCCTTCCGGAGAGACGATTATCGATTATTCCATTTACGATGCCGTAAAGGCCGGATTCGGGAAGGTCGTCTACATCGTCCGCGAGTATTTTCTTGAAGATATGAAGGCGCACGTCGCCAAAAGGTATGCGAACGTCAGGTGTACGGACGGCACGCCCCTCGAGTTCGTGTTCGTCACCCAGGAGCTGGACAGGATTCCTGCCGGATTCACCCTCAATCCCGAGCGTCAGAAGCCATGGGGTACTGCCCATGCAGTGCTGATGGCGAAGGATGTTATCGAAGGGCCGTTCATCATCATCAACGGGGACGACTACTACGGCAAGGATTCTTTCAAAGTCGCTGCAGACTGGTGCCATGCGCACGAGAACACCGCAGGGCAGTATGCCATCATCGGTTTCGAGCTGGACAAGACCCTCTCCGAGAGCGGCAGCGTATCGCGAGGCATCTGCCACTATGGTGCAGACGGCATCCTCACCAGCGTCGAGGAGCATCTGAACATCGCAAGGGAGGCCGACGGCAGAATCTACGGCGACAATTCCGTAAACGGTGACACCCACATCGTCCTCGACGGCAAGGCGCTCTGTTCCATGAACATGTGGGGTTTCACCCCGGATTATTTCGCAAAGAGCGCAGCCATCTTCAACGACTTCCTGAAGGTGAATATCAATGAACCCAAGAAGGAATTCTATATTCCCTATGCAATCGACTGCATGATAAAGGACGGCAGCGCATCCACATCTGTGCTCTCCACCCCATCCAGCTGGTTCGGCGTCACCTACAAGGAAGACCGTCCAGGAGTGGTGGCGAAGTTCGCGCAGCTGGTTGCAGACGGAGTTTATCCTTCACCCCTTTATTGATATGTCAAAACGCGGAAACTTCGACGTACTTGGAAAGTACGGCTGGTGCGTGCCTTCGTGGGCTGATATTTTCATCCTCATCGCCCTGCTGCTCGTAGGTGCCCTGATCGGTTCGGGAGTGGTTATGCTCGCATCCCTGTGCATGGGTGAGAATTCTTCGGCGTTCGTTGCAGAGTACACCACGCTGATATCCTACCCCATAATGTTCATCCCCCCGATGCTGTGGGCTGCCGGGAAGAGCCGGCGCAACCGCATGCAGTACAAGGGGTTGGCGCTGGACAACGGGAATGTGGCACCTCTCGGATGGACGGTTTGCGCGCTTTTGGTCATAGCCGCGACCTTCGCCGGCGGAATAGTCGGAGATCTTTTCACTTCCTGGCTGCCGCCGATGCCGGACTGGTTGGAGCAGGCCATGAAGGGGCTCACTACCGGCAGTTTCTGGATCGACTTCATCTGCGTCAGCATCTTCGCTCCTTTCTTCGAGGAGTGGCTCTGCCGCGGAATGGTGGAGCGCGGCCTGCTTGGCAGGGGTGTGAAACCCGTATGGGCGATAGTGTTCTCGGCCCTTTTCTTCGCGCTCATCCATCTGAATCCATGGCAGGCGATTCCCGCGTTTATCGTGGGCTGCCTCTTCGGTTACGTATACTACAAGACCGGCTCTCTGAAGCTGACCATGCTGATGCACTTCACGAACAATACTTTCGCCCTGGTTGTCGGGCATATCGACTCGATTAAGGATGCTGAAACTTGGATGGATGTGCTCGGCTCCGGCTACTGGTACTGCTTCGCCGCCGCCGTGCTTCTGCTGGTTCTCGTGGTGAAGACCTTTGCCAAAATACCCGTGGAGCGTCCCTGCGGAGGCTTCACCGTCCTTCCCTCCGCCTTCGAAGGGTAGCTATACCGCCATGACTGCTCGTGAGCAGGTTTGCTAGTCTGAGACTGGACGGACAGATTGCCCTTCGCAACGGTTGACGTTGCTCTTGAAGACAAAGTTGTTGGCTGAGATGTTGGGACCAAAGTGGAAGCCCCACGCGAGGATCAGGTAGTCCGTACGGAGGGAAGAAGACCAATAGTGGCCGGAGGAACCCGCACTGTTGAGATAGGCGTCGAACCGGCCACCAGCGGCGGGAAGGAAGATACTGTTGCCGTTGGTGGCTGTCACGGATGCGCCTGCGATGTCGTTGATATGATTCCGTTCCCTCCAAGTCCAGGTACACTGGGTACAAAGTTCCGTCCACTCCGCATCAGTGGGCATACGCCAGTTGCCGCCGAGTTTAACGTGGGCCACATCGTCCTCTGAATCCAGTTCCGTGTTATCTACCGTATTGTACTTTGTTATGGTGGTATAAGAACCATTACACCACTTGTAAGTATTCCAGTTATAATAGCTCTTTGGATCCGTCTCGCCCCAAGCAAAATAATCCCCATAATCCGTCGGCACGGAGGCGCCTACGTTGCAACAGGCCCACTTTACGCCTGTTCCCATATCTATGGCGTGTGGATGGTTGTCGTCGGGGCAGTTTTTAGACTCCGGGAGAACATCAATCATGATTGGAACGAAAGTATCCTTCCCGGAAGTACTCTTCCCTGAAGGGATGGCCACTATTATAGTTCCGGGCTGGGGAGACTCGACGGCGGGGTCCTGCTGAACCTCGAAGTAATCGTCCTGGAGGGTTGTGAACCTGCACCAGGGCGGGCTGTCATATATCTCGTACCCGTCAACTGCATAGCGGATATTCACCCGGCGGGACTCTTTCGTACTGAGAGTCAGGGATTCCGGGCTTACGCACGGCTTGGCGCCCTGATCGATGCCGAAGGATGCGCTCAGCGAGCCGCCTTTCGGCTTCAGCCACGTGATGGTAACCACATCGCTCCTGGGTTCGGCTCCGCTCTCACTGTTGGGCTGGCAGTATACGCTAAGGTAGTTCCGGCCGTCTCTGGATACGGGTTCGGTTACTATCCATTCAGGAGCTTTGACTATGAAGTCACTAGCCTGGACATTGTAGTTTGTGCCGTCGGTGATGATTTCGTTCTCGAAGGTATCTCCGTACCACGGGTAATTGCGGTGATATGTTCCGAACACAAGGTAGCCTATATGATGGTAGAAATAGATAAGTTCTTCGGAATACGGGCTGCGGGGGTCTGAGGGGAGGAACAGGTAGCCTCCGTCCCATAAAGGCCTGGCAAACCTGTCATACCACACTTCTTTGATGCCATATGCAAGGGCGTAAAAAGGGTTTGCGCCTGACAACCCTTGGACAATGGCCACTGTTATACCTCCCCAAACGAAGGTGTCATTAACCAGTTTCTGATAATTTTCATTCGGAGAGGCCATATAGAGCAATGCTTCAGCTATGTAAAAGCCCGTTGCAGTCCGTCCCAAAGAGAATCCTCTGCCATTGTACAGTTCCCAGGTTCTTTCCCCGATGCTTTTCCCGATAAGGTTTGCAATGTTGGTCTGTTGCACGGTCGGCTGAGTGCCAGTTTCTGCCTTGGTGGGATTGACGCTTGAAAGGTACTCGTCAACATCAATGTCCAGCTCTATCTCTTCGACATCTGTCGTTCCTTCGGGACCTACGGCACATATCCTGGCCGTTGTGCCGCTGTAACCGCCGATGAACACATATGTCGTGCCGTCCGAAAGCACCTCCGGAAGGCCGTATTCGTTATATAAAATGCCAAGCGTATCTGTCTCACACTGTATCACACGGCGGTCAGGAAGACCGTTTTCCTTGTCCTTGCAAAGGATATAGTGGTCCTTGTCCTTGAAGACCAGTTTATCAAAGGCTCCGCCGGTGGTTTCCGAAAGATCGACTGAGCACATTGTATACTCCGTCTTGTCCGCAGGGGTTTCGCTTCCGTTATCAGGGTTGTTTATCTCGCATGAAACAAACATGGCGAATGCTGCCAGAATGCTTCCTGTTATCAAGAATGCCCTCGTCATATTATGATTGTTTTTGACAAATATAAGAATTCTTTTTATTCTGCAACCCTTATCAGCGGCCTGCCAAACGCGGTCGCCTCCTGCTCCTAATGAATCCTTAGGATATCGGCACCACGCTCCATGGCGAGGCGTTCTGCGTAGGCGGAACCGCAGTTTTCCTCCGCTCCGGAAGGCGCGAACGGGTTTGGCGTGCGGGTGAAGCGCTTGTCGGCCACACCGACGAGAACGGGCCTTCCGAATTTCCTGAAAACGGGAAGATTCTCCAGCAACTCCCAGTTCTGTTCAGCGGTCTTGGCAAAGCCGAACCCTGGGTCAAGTATCCATTCGCGTATGCCGAGCACTGAGACTTTCTCTGCAAATCCGTCGAAATAGCTTGCCACCGCCTGCACGACGCCCTCCGGATAATCCGTCAGAGCATCCATCGAGCGGGGATTGCCGCGTTTGTGCATGGCGATGAAGGGGAGCCCGAGTTCCGCTACCGTAGGAAGCATGTCCGGGTCGTCTTCGCCCGCAGAAATGTCGTTGACTGTAAACGGTCCTATAAGATTGTATGCGCGCCGGACAATGATGGAACTGGTGGTATCTATCGAAATATGGGGTATCTCCCCGTTAATGTATAAGCCGAGTGCCGGTTCAAGTCGCGCCCATTCCTCTTCCACCGGCACGTCTGCCGCTCCGGGGCGGGTGGATACTGCTCCTAAATCGATAATGCCGCAGCCGCGTTCCAAAAGCCCGTCGACGCGTTTCCGCACGGCATCCGCGGTTGTGGCCCGGCTGGGCTCCCAGAAGGAGTCGGGCGTAAGGTTCACTATCCCCATCAGAATCATAATGCAAATATAATTATTATCTTTGTAGCCTATGCTTATAGTTTTGGAAGGTCTGGACGGGGCGGGGAAGTCCACCCAGGTGAGAATGCTCCGCGAGTACCTTGAGCAGAAATGCCCGAGGCTGGAATACATCCATTTCCCCCGTTATGATGCACCCGTTTACGGAGGGCTCATCAGCCGTTTTCTCCGTGGAGAATTCGGTGCCATAGACGAGGTTCACCCGCAACTGGTGGCGCTCCTCTTTGCAGAAGACCGGCACGGAGCCGCGCCTCAGATCCGCCGTGCCCTGTCGGAGGGGGCAACGGTGCTGCTGGACCGCTATGTCTATTCCAATATCGCGTACCAGTGCGCCAAACTTCCGGACAGCGCAAAGGCCGAGGAGTTGCGCGAATGGATAATCAATACCGAGTTCGGCGAGTTCGGCGAGCCGCGCCCGGACCTGAATATCTTCCTGAACGTACCTATAGGTTTCGTGGAGAGGAATATCCGTTCCGAAAGGAAAGGCGCCGACAGGGCCTATCTGCATCATGCGCAGGACATCCATGAAGAGGATATTGAATTTCAGAAGAAAGTGCGGGCGATGTACCTCCGTCAGGCGGAGGTAGATAAAGCTCTGGAGATAGTTGACTGTGCCGACGACAAAGGCGGAATGCTTCCTCCCGATGAAATATTCGATAAGATCAAGGCATTGGTAGACAGTCGCTTATGAATGCTTTCCGGAGAATATGCGCGCTCATCCTCGGGATGGTACTGCTGGTGGCGGGGCTGCTGAAACTGATGGATCCCGTGGGGGCCGGCCTGGTGATGGACGAGTATCTTAACTTTCTTCACCTCGGCATCTTCAAGGGAGTGTCGCGTGTACTGGCCTGTGCGGCGGCTTTTATCGAAAGCATCGTCGGTGTCACCCTGATTTGCGGAGTGTGGCGGAAAGTGACTGCCATTGTTTCGGGGGCGTTGCTGCTCGTGTTTACCCTTCTGACGCTGGCTCTTTATATCGTCAACCCTGCGATGGACTGCGGGTGCTTCGGCGAGGCGGTGCATCTGAGCCATGGCCAGACTTTGCTGAAAAACCTTGTCCTTGATGCACTCTGGTGCCTGTCCTTCCTTCCCCTCAGGAATCTTGGAAAGCCACAGAGGATCAAATATGTCAGTTTCTCCCTGGCATCCGTCTCCATTGTTCTTTTCCTTCTGTACAGTTCACTTTCCGTCCCGCTCAGGGATTACGCTTCCTATAAACCGGGGACCGAACTTGAGGAACAGCCGCTCTTCTTTATGGATGCAAACATGGAGTATGCCGACAGCCTTGCGATGGAAGGCCGCGTGCTTGTGGTTTCAGTTTACGACCCGGCCGGGATGAAGGCTGATAAGGTGGCAAAGCTTTCGGATTTCGCATCTGTGGCCGCTGCGAAAGGATTCACTCCATTGTTCCTGATGGCATCTGCACCTGACGATGCTGCGGGTATTCTCGGAAATCCGGTTCTGCTGGCCCAGACATATTTTGCCGACAGGAAGGCCCTCATGACCCTCAATCGTTCCAATGGCGGAGTCACCTTCATAAGCGACGGGCAGATAATCCGGAAATGGGCATTCCGCAGCCTCCCCGATCCGGAGGAACTTGAAATGGTCGCTGGAAAAGCCCCGATGGATTATATGATTGCATCACAGAATCGCACCAGGGCCATATTCCAGGGATTTACCCTCTATCTTTTCGCAGTGTTGCTACTGCTCTGAACGGGCTCAGTAAAACACCACCTGATACGGCATCCTTGCCACTATCCGGGGCTCGGTGAGCTTCTGGAAGGCCTTGACGTAGTTGTGGTCGTTGGTCTGGCCGATGCTGGCAAGGAAAGTTTCCATGCCGGTGAGCGGTTTGGGATACTCCATAACGCAGTACTGCGAAGCACCGACGGACGAGGCTGCATATGCGATGGCGTCCTCAAGGGTGCCGATTTCGTCCACGAGGCCTATTTCGATGGCATCGGCCCCGGTCCATACGCGCCCCTGGCCTATTTCATCCACCCTGGATTTCTCAAGTCCGCGTCCTTCTGAGACGATGGTGGTGAACTTGTCGTAGATGGCCTCGATGCTCCGGAGCATATAATTGTATTCCGTCTGGTCGAAAGGCCTTGTGAGGCGCATCATGTCAGCGTGCTTGTGGCTTTTGGCGGAGAATATCCCGACGTGGGCCACGTCCTTAAGCGTCTTGCTGGCTTCGGGAATCAGCCCGAATACGCCGATGGAGCCGGTAAGCGTGGTCGCGTTGGAGAAAATCTTGCTGCAGTTGTTGGAAATCCAGTATCCGCCGGATGCGGCCATACCGCCGTAAGACGCAATGACCGGCACTTCCAGCAGGTCGAGTTCATGCTTGATCTTTTCAGATGCGAGGACGCTTCCTCCCGGAGAATTCACGCGCAGCACCACGGCCTTGATCCCCTTGTCGGCACGGATCTCGTCTATGACCTTCGCGAAGCGGTCTCCGGCCACATTCGAGGGAAGATTTCCGTCAACGATCTCACCGTCCGTATAAAGGACGGCAATCTTGTCTTTCGCCCGGAAATTCGGTACCACCTTGGTATTCGCGTAATCCGCGAAGGGGATGAACTTCACGTCTTTGAAATCCTTCTCTACCGCAAGCGCAGCCAGCCTCTGTTTGAGAGAATCGCGGGTGAGTATGCCGTCCACCAACCCGGCTGCCAGATAGTCTTCCGGCAGGCAGAGTTCGAGGTTCTCCACCATCCTGTCCAGTTTTTCGAGGCTGATGCCGCGTCCTTCCGCTATCGTGGCGCCTACGGTCTCCCATATCGAAGCGACCATGCGGTTGTATTGCTCCTTGTTCTCTTCGCTCGGAGAGTTGCGAATATATGTTTCTCCTGCGGACTTGTACTTGCCGTGGCGGATCAGCTGGAAGTTGAGCCCGGCGCGGTCGAGCAGGTCTTTCAGGTAGAAAGACTGGGCGCAGAGTCCGGCAAACGCTCCCGTTGCTCCCTGATATTCAGACATATAGATCTTGTCGGCGACAGAGTTGAGATAGAAACTCCCCACTCCTGGAGACTCCGTCCACGCAACCACCGCCTTGCCGCTGCGGCGGAAATTGGAAAGCGCGCTGCGTATCTCTCCGAGGGCCGATATCCCCGTGGCGCTGACGTCGGATTTCAGGTAGATGAACCTGACTCCCGGGTCGGTGGCCGCAATGTTGATGGCTTCAACGGCCTTGTGGAGGCCGACCGTCACCTGGTTCTGTCCCTGAATCATGGCCACCGGATCGGCAGGCTGGTCCTGCTCGGTAACCGTCACTTCCGAAAGGTCGATCGCCAGCACCCCGCTGCGCGGAAGAACCGTACTGCCCTTGCCTCCGGCGGAGCTTGCAGCAGAACCGGCAATCCCTGCCAGGATGAGGAAGACGATTATATTCGCAATCAGGATGCCGCATATGACGGCGAGGAGCATTTTGAAAAAATGTTTCATTGGAGCTGTTGTTGGTTTGATACGTACAAATATAATGTTATATTTGCAAAGACAACAAAACTTTTATCATTATGGCAAACAAATACGCCGGTACCCAGACCGAAAAAAACCTCCAGGCAGCATTCGCCGGAGAATCCCAGGCCCGAAACAAATACACCTACTTTGCATCTGCCGCCAAGAAGGAAGGCTTCGAGCAGATAGCGGCCATCTTCCTTGAGACTGCCGACAACGAGAAGGAACATGCCAAGATGTGGTTCAAGGAACTTGAAGGCATAGGCGATACCGCCGCCAACCTTGCCGCTGCCGCCGATGGCGAGAACTTCGAATGGACAGACATGTATGAGGGCTTCGCCAAGACTGCGGAGGCTGAAGGATTCAAGCCCCTCGCCGCCAAATTCCGCATGGTCGCCGCCATCGAAAAGAGGCACGAAGAGCGTTACCGCGCACTTCTGAAGAATGTCGAGACCGCGCAGGTATTCGCAAAGTCGGAAGTCAAGGTATGGGAATGCCGCAATTGCGGCCATATCGTGGTCGGCACCAAAGCTCCCGAGGTCTGCCCCGTCTGCGCCCATCCAAAGGCATACTTCGAGGTTCATAAAGAGAACTATTAGGCTATGGCTGCCATTGCAGGAAACAAAGCGGCCGGCATTGGAATTACCGATGCCGCCGCTTTATTGTTCGTCTTCGCGGTTCCTGCCCTTTCGCATCTGACGGCAGTGCCTTTTTATCTGCTGGACCCAATGAGGCTTGCGGTCCTGGGCGCCCTGCTTGTCACCCGCAACTGGAAGAATTCCCTCGCGCTGGCCCTTGCCGTTCCGTTGTTTTCAATGGCGCTGTCAGGGCACCCGGCATTTCCGAAGTGCCTCCTGATAGCCGCGGAACTTTCAGTCAACGTACTGTTGTTCATAGGAATAGCCAGATTATCCGGCCGTTCCGGGATCAGCCGTCCCGTAGGTGTCGGGGTGTCGGCATTCCTGTCGATAATCATCAGCAAACTGTTCTATTACGGATTGAAGGCTGCGGTCCTGTCCGCCGGCATGATGCAGTCGGAACTGGTTTCCACCGCGCTTTGGATACAGCTGGCGCTTGCCGCGGCGCTTTCTCTGGCGTTCGCTTTTCTATTTAAGACGGAATCCTAATCCGGACAGCCTGTCCGCCATCTCTGCCGTACCTCCGAGGAGGTCTACGGTAAAGGCGGTCGGCTCCCGCCGTACCGGATAATCCGCGCGGAGCCGTTCAAAGGAGCTGAGGTCGTTTCGGAGGGCGTCACTGTCTGCGGTGATATCATAAGTGTGAAGGACGGCTTCGGTAAGCACTTCCTGGAGGGTTTTTCCGGAGGCGTCAATCTGAAAATCAAGGGCTTGCGCCGGAGCGGGGACCGACGGGACCTTCCAGCCTGAAAGGGGCAGTCCAAGCACTTCTGCCACAGTGCGTACGGCAACGGTCGTGCCGTTGGCCTTGCCGTCCGCCGAATATCCCGCTATATGCGGCGTGGTAATGTCCAGCAGGCTTACAAGTTCCGGATCCGGCGACGGTTCATCCTCCCATACATCCAGGCAGGCTCCGGCAATATGCCGCGACTGAAGGGCGGCTTTGAGAGCTTTGTTGTCAACCACCGGTCCGCGTGAGGAATTGACCAGTATCTGATTCGGCCGGAGACGGGAAATTCTTTCTGCGTCAAAGAGGTACCAGGTCGCATCCGGTCCGTCTTTCTGAAGCGGAACATGCAGGGTTACAATGTCGCTTCCCTCAATCAGGGCGTCCAGACTGACGAATCCTCCCGGCCCTTCCTTCCTGGCGCGCGGCGGATCGTTCAGCAGCACTTTCATTCCGAGCGCTGACGCGGCATCCGCTACCTTGCTGCCTACGTTTCCGACTCCTACGACTCCCAGAGTCAGTTTCCGGAGTTCAAGCCCCCGCTTCTGCGCCAGGGTGACGAGAAGCGAAGAGATATACTGTTTTACGCTGGAGGAGTTGCACCCCGGCGCGTTCTTCCAAATAATCCCGTGCGATTCGCACCAGGCTGTGTCTATATGGTCGTATCCTATTGTTGCAGTGGCGATTACCCGAACACTGGATCCCTCCAGAAGAGAAGCGTTGCAGGCGGTGCGGGTGCGGGTGATGATTGCATCAGCATCTTTCACTACTTCGGCGGTAGTTTCTTTCCCTGGGAGATACACCACCTCCGCGAAAGGCTCCAGGACGCCACGGAGGAAGGGGATTTTATTGTCGGCGATTATTTTCATCAGTCTTTGAATCTGTCGGGATGCGCCCACAGGCCGAGGGCGGGGTTGGAAATGAAATAGACCTCCTCTCCGTCCGGCATGATGTTCCATCCGTCTTTCATTTTGTCGAGGGGATATCTGGCGGTCATCTCTTCGTAGCTGCAGTAGTTGAATCCGACGCCCTCTATCTCTCCGCGGCTCATGCCTGCTCCGGGGCAGTAGGTGATTGAGAAACGCCCTTCGGAGGATCCGTGGATGAGATGGGCGGATGCCCCGAGGTTTTCCTGCAGATCCTTGTTTTCTGCGGTGCATCTGAGTGTATGAGGGGTGCCCCGGTAGCCATACTTCCTGATTAGGGCGTCGATGGTCCTGTCTTCTCCGAATTCCCTCAGGGCAGGTGCAAGGATTATGAGTTCCGCCCCGTCGGCAAGCGCCATCCGGGTGCGGTATACAGCCTTGTTTCCAAGCCAGGTGCTTTTGAATTCTTCCGGATCCAGCCAGACTATGCATTTGCGGATGGGATGGTCCACCATTATGAAATTCACCTCCATCGAGAGTGCGCAGGCTTTGCGGAAGCATTCAGCATCATCCCCGATGAACAGACCCTTGAGTTCCATCTTTCCGCTTTCCTGATTCTTCGCCAGGACCGTCTGTATATAAACTATGGGAAGATTCGGAATGAAGTGCTCCCGGGCATACTCGAAAACTTCCCTCACCGGCCCCCCTGGGCGGCCCATAAGCCTTTCCATTCCGTAGGACGAGCCTATGAAATGGCTCTTGTTGATGCCTTCGCTGCCCCCCGTTCCCACGAAAATATTTTTGGTGTAGTTCGCCATCCCGACCACTTCGTGAGGCACTACCTGGCCTATTGAAAGAATCAGGTCGAAGGATGGATCCAGCAGCAGTTTGTTAACCTGCGCCGGCCAGGCGTAATGCAGCCTGCCTTCGGATACTTTCTCTATGAATGATGCCGGAACCGTGCCGACGGTCACAACGTCGTTCCGCCAGTCGTGTACCCGGAAGCGGTCGGAGGGAACGTGCCCGAACATGGTCCTGATCTGCTCCGGAGTCATCGGGGAATGGGTTCCGAGCGCCGGCATCACGTCCGTAAGGGCGTCTCCGAAATAATCGAAAGCCATTTCCGTGATGGGGCCGGCGTATGAATTGAACCTTGTGAAATCCGGAGGGATTGCCAGCACGCGTTTCTTCGGGCCCATCGCATCGAAAACCTGCTTCAGGGCGGCCCGGACGTCGTCTGCCGGGATGCAGTCGTTTTTGGAACCTCTTGCGTAGTAAAGCATAGTTCAAAGTTAGGATTTCTCCGGGAATTTTGCAATTTTCGCACAATCTGATTAACTTGCCTCCGTGAAATCATACGAAAAGATGGAAGCTGACGAAAAATTCATGCGCGAAGCCCTGATGGAAGCCAGGTCGGCCCTCAGCGAAGAAGAGATACCAATCGGAGCGGTCGTGGTATGCAAAGGCCGGATCATAGGCAAAGGGCATAATATGGTAGAACGCCTGCACGACGCCACTGCGCACGCCGAAATGATAGCAATCACCGCGGCAACCGAATCGCTTGGAGGCAAGTATCTGCAGGACTGCACTTTATATGTCACGGTGGAGCCGTGTCCGATGTGCGCGGCGGCGTTGAACTGGAGCCAGGTCGGCAGGATTGTCTACGGCGCTCCCGATCCTCGCCGCGGCTACAGTCTCTACAGCCCGCCGCTGCTCCATCCCCGCACCGAGGTGCTGTCCGGCATGCTGGCAGAGGAGTGCGGAACCCTGGTAAGCGACTATTTCAAGAGCAAAAGATAGCGTCTGCTCCGAAACCTACTGATTGTCGATATACTCCGGTTCCTTGGGGACGATGATAACGGCGAGCAGATAGGCGAACAGCCCTCCTCCGGCACAGAAAACCGATATCACCCATGCAAGACGGATGATGGTGGGGTCAATGTTGAAGTACTTTCCCAATCCTCCGCAGACACCGGCAAGCTGCTTGTCAGTCCTGCTCCTGTAAAGCCTTTTATTCATATCTTAAGTGTATTAGTATCATAGTACACTGCAAATATAGATATAATTCTTGAACTTGCAAATATTTTTTTAACTTTGCACCCCGGAATTGAGGTGTCGTCTAAAGGCAAGACATAGGATTTTGGTTCCTACAATAGAGGTTCGATTCCTCTCACCTCAACGAGACAGCCTGGCACGCCGGGCTGTTTTTTTATTCATTTATGTATAACAGTTTTGAATAATGTTATATATTTTTTATATTTGCAGCAGATCAGTTTAATAAGGTTATGCGAACGACGACAAAAGTCCAGACGGCATTCCGGCTTGATACAGCCCTGCTGAGCCGGTTGAAAAGAAAAGCGAAGGCCAGGGGCCAGAGCCTTAACAGTTATGTGGAGGGCATTTTAATGAATGATTCCCCCAGGGAACCTCAACTGCCAAAAATTCCTTTTCCTCTGGAGGAAAGCGAATTTACAAAAGCGCTTCATCTCTGCGCCGGAAATGGATTGACGCAGGAACTGATAGATTCCGATGAACGTATTCAACATATTTTAGGACTTGACCATGATTAGACTGTTTGTTGATACAAATGTCGTGATTGATACGTTCAGTCATGACAGGACGGAGGATTGGCCATATTCGGAGGCAATCACCAATCTGTCCGCTTTTTCGGATTCTGTAAAAATATGCATTTCCATAAAGAGCGTTGCAGATATCTCCTATGTCGGCGGGAAAATTGTCGGACGTACGGTCGTAAAGACCACACTTAAAAAGATGCTGAATGATTGCAAAATCATTTCTTTGGAAGACATATCCCTTTACGAAGCCCTGAATTCCCCATGCCCGGATTTCGAAGACGCCTTGCAGATATACTGCGCTGAAACGGCCTGCTGCGATTATATTATAACGAGGAACAAAAAACACTTCAGCGGATACACCGATATTCCGGTATATTCGCCGAAGGAATTCATGCAAAAACTAAAAGCAGTCCAAACTGTAAACTGAAGTTATTCCATCAACTTCTTGTACTTGAACCGTTTGGGCTCTTCGTCGCCAAGGCGTGCCCTGCGGTTTTCTTCGTATTCGGAATAGGAACCTTCGAAGAAATACACCCTACCTTCACCTTCAAAAGCAAGGATATGGGTGGCGATGCGGTCGAGGAACCAGCGGTCGTGGGAAATGACCACGGCGCAGCCCGCAAAGTTTTCCAGGCCTTCTTCCAGGGCACGTATCGTATTGACGTCCACATCGTTGGTGGGCTCGTCAAGAAGCAGGACATTGCCTTCGTCCTTGAGCGTCAGCGCAAGATGCAGGCGGTTGCGTTCGCCCCCGGAGAGCACTTCGCATAGCTTTTCCTGGTCCGCTCCAGAGAAATTGAAGCGCGATACCCATGAACGTGCGTTTATGTCACGTCCACCCAGGCGCACCCATTCGGAATTGCCGGCTATGGTCTCGAACACGGTCTTGTCCGGATCTATGCTCTTATGCTGCTGGTCCACGTAGGAAATCTTGACCGTATCACCGATTTCAATGGTTCCTGCATCCGCTTTTTCAAGTCCCATTATCAGGCGGAAAAGGGTGGTTTTGCCGGCACCGTTAGGGCCTATGACACCGACGATTCCTGCAGGCGGCAGCACGAACGAAAGGTCTTCGAAAAGCAACTTGTCACCGTAGGCCTTTGAGACTCCCTTGAAATCGATAACCTTATTGCCGAGCCTGGGGCCGTTGGGGATGTAAATCTCCAGATTGGCTTCCTTCTCGCGGGCATCCGCCGAAGCCAGTTTTTCGTATGCTCCCAGACGCGCCTTGCTCTTGGCATGACGCGCTTTTGGGGCCATCCGCGCCCATTCGAGTTCGTGCTCGAGGGTTTTGCGGCGTTTGCTTTCCTGCTTCTCCTCCATCGCCAGGCGCTGCGTTTTCTGCTCGAGCCATGAAGAATAGTTGCCTTTCCAAGGGATACCTTCGCCGCGGTCCAGTTCCAGGATCCATCCGGCAACGTTGTCAAGGAAGTAACGGTCGTGCGTGACTGCGATGACCGTGCCTTTATACTGCTGCAGATGGGCCTCGAGCCACTGTATACTCTCCGTATCGAGATGGTTGGTAGGCTCGTCCAGAAGCAGGACGTCCGGCTGCTGAAGCAGGAGGCGGCAGAGTGCCACCCGGCGTCTCTCTCCTCCTGAAAGATTCTTAACCAGTGCATCGGAAGGAGGGCACTGCAGGGCGTCCATAGCCCTTTCCAGTTTGGAATCCAGTTCCCATCCGTCGGCGTGTTCGATCAGTTCGGTAAGTTCCCCCTGGCGTTCGATCAGGGCGGACATCTCATCGTCCGACAAAGGCTCGCAGAACTTCAGCCCTATCTCCTCATACTCCTTCAGCATGTCCACTACGGGCTGAACGCCTTCCTGAACCACTTCCATTACGGTTTTGTCAGAATCCATCTGCGGCTCCTGCGGAAGATATCCCACGCTGTAGCCGGGCGCCCACACTACCTCGCCTCGGTAGCCTTTTTCCACCCCGGCGATAATCTTCAGCAGTGTACTCTTACCCGAACCGTTGAGGCCTATGATGCCTATCTTGGCACCGTAGAAGAAGGACAGGTAGATGTCCTTGAGTATGACTTTGTTGTTATGGGGCAGGACCTTGCCCACCCCGTTCATTGAAAAAATAATCTTCTCGTCAGCCATGACGGGGGCTCTTTACAGGGTCCTCTTGATTTCGACTATCTTGAAAGCTTCGATGAAGTCGCCTTCCTTGATGTCGTTGAATCCGGCTATGCTCATACCGCATTCCTTTCCGGCGGCAACCTCCTTCACATCGTCCTTTCCTATCTTGAGCGAGCCGAGTTCTCCGGTATAGACCACGATGCCGTCGCGGATGAGACGCACCTGCACCTTCGGCACCATCTTGCCTTCGCGCATGATACATCCGGCAATCGTACCGACCTTGCTGATATGGAAGGTCTGCTTGATTTCGGCCGTAGCGATGACTTCCTCCTTCTTTTCAGGCTCGAGCATGCCTTCGATACCGTCCTTGACTTCGTTGATGGCGTCGTAGATGACAGAGTAGAGCCGGATTTCGATGCCCTCCTTCTCCGCAGCCTTGCGTGCTTCTACCGTAGGACGCACCTGGAAACCGATGATGACGGCGTCGGATGCTTCCGCGAGCAGGATGTCGGATTCGGAAATGGCACCCACAGCCTTGTGAATGACGTTTACACGCACCTGCTCGGTACTGAGCTTGATGAGTGAGTCGGAGAGTGCCTCGACGGAGCCGTCCACATCGCCCTTGACGATGGTGTTGAGTTCCTTGAAGTTGCCGATGCTGATTCGGCGGCCGATCTCTTCGAGGGTCATGTGCTTCTGTGTCTTGATGCCCTGGATGCGGATGAGCTGCTCCCGCTTGGCGGCGATGCTCTTCGCCTCCTTCTCTTCGGTGAGGACGTTGAATTTTTCACCGGCGGCAGGGGCCCCGTTGAGTCCGAGGACGGAAACGGGAGTGGAAGGCCCGGCTTCCGTCACGCGCTGTCCGCGCTCGTTGAACATGCTCTTGACGCGGCCGTAATAGCTTCCGCTGAGCATTATGTCCCCCTGGTGCAGGGTCCCGTTCTGGACGAGGATGGTGGCAAGATAGCCGCGACCCTTGTCAAGGGAAGATTCAATCACTGCGCCGGAAGCCAGCCTGTCGGGATTGGCCCTGAGGTTCAGCAGGTCCGCTTCGAGAAGCACCTTTTCGAGAAGCTTGTCGACATTGATGCCATGCTTCGCGGAAATCTCCTGGCACTGGTATTTTCCTCCCCATGCCTCGGTGAGGATGTTCATCTGCGAAAGCTGCTGGTAGATCTTGTCGGCGGATGCGCCGGGCTTGTCTATCTTATTGATGGCGAACACCATGGGGACGCCTGCAGCCTGGGCATGGTTGATTGCTTCGACCGTCTGCGGCATGACCGCGTCGTCTGCAGCGATGATAATTATGGCGAGGTCGGTCATCTGGGCACCGCGGGCACGCATTGCGGTAAACGCTTCGTGGCCGGGGGTGTCGAGGAAGGTGATGCGGCGGCCGTCTTCCAGTTGTACGTTGTACGCGCCTATGTGCTGGGTGATGCCGCCTGCCTCACCGGCGATGACGTTGGTCTTGCGGATATAGTCGAGCAGCGAAGTCTTGCCGTGGTCGACATGGCCCATGACGGTAATGACCGGAGGACGGGCGACGAGGTCTTCTTCCTTGTCGGCTTCTTCGGCGGATTCGATTTCATTGGTAAGTTCAGCACCAACGAATTCGACCTTGTAGCCGAATTCCTCCGCCACCAGAACGAGTGCTTCGGCATCCAGGCGCTGGTTGATCGAAACCATGAGTCCCAGGCTCATGCAGGCCGCGATGACGTTGTTCACAGGAGTGTTGTTCATGAGCGTCGCCAGGTCGTTGACCGTAACGAACTCGGTGACTTTGAGAACTTTCTTGTCGGCAGAAGCCTGCTCCAACTCTTCCTGGGTGCGCTGGGCTGCAAGCTCGCGTTTTTCCTTGCGGTACTTGGCTCCGAAGTTGTTCTTCTTGCCCTCGTTCATCCTGGCATAGGTTTCCTTGACCTGCTTCTGGATTTCTTTCTGCATTTCTTCCAGCTCGGCCTCGGTCATGGCGGGTTTGAAGCGGTCGCGCTTGCGGCCCTTTCCGCCTCCCTGCTGCTGTGCGGACCCCTTGTCTTTCTTGCTGCTGCGCTCAATGTTGGCGCCGGCTTTCGCCACGTCCACCTTCTGGGTGCCCTTGGCTATGCGTTCGCGTTTCTTGGCGGGTTTCTTGTCAAACTGCGAAAGGTCGATCTTTCCGACAACCTTGAACCCTTCCTTTTGAGCGGATTCCGCACTGCCGGCATCGCCAGTTTGCGGCTCCGTCGCGTCCTTCGCCGTGCTCTCCGGGGAGTGCATCGAATCTTCACCCGCAATGGCAGTAGGGACGGGTTCAGGTTCGGCGATCGGTTCAGGCTCAACGACCGGCTCGGGTTCGGGTGCCGGAACCGGTTGAGGTTCCGGCTCAGGTGCTGGTACAGGTGCAGGCTGGGGCTCCGGTTCCGGTTCGGGTTGAGGCTCCGGTTCGGGCGCGGGCTCGGGAATGGGTGCAGGTTCCGGTTTCCGGACTTTTGCAGCCGGTTTCGGCTCCGATTTCTTGTGGGAGAGGGTATTGGTGCGAACTATAACGCGTTCTTCCTCCTCTTCCTCAATAGCCTGTTCCTCCCTGCTCTTTCCGGAATTTACAAGAATGTCCGACATCTTTATGGCCCTCTCGTTCGCCTCTTCGGCAGCTTTCAGGTCAGCCCCGAACTGCTTCTGGATGGCGGGCATGTATTCGTCGGAAACCTTTGCATTCGGATTCTCCTCTACATCCGCTCCCTGAGCCTTGAGAAAGTCAACGATGTCCTGCAGTCCGATATTGAACTGCCGCATTATTTTATTCAGTCTGATTTCTGCCATATATCAACCCCTGTATTGTTGTTTAGTCTTCAAATTCGGCCGAGAGGATGCTGCGCACGTCTTCGACGGTCTCGATGTCGAGGTCGGCCCTCTTTGCGAGGTCGTCCGGATCGATGGCCAGCACACTGCGGGCGGTGTCGCACCCTATGCTCTTGAGTTTGTCGATGACCCAGCCGTCGATGGTGCGTCCGTATTCGGGATTGGTAAATTCCTCGAGTGCCACATCATCCTCTTCTTCGGCTGCAATCTCTCCCTTCGGAGTCTCACGCCAGACTTCGATTTCGCGTCCGACGAGCATGCCTGCAAGCTGCACGTTCACGCCGCCGCGGCCGATACCCTTCTGAACTTCTTCCGGAAGCATATAGACCTTGACTTTGTCTTCGGGACCTTCGCCCATGTCAATGGAACTTACGCGGGCCGGAGTAAGGGCGCGCTGGATGAGGAGCTTGGGATTGGACGACCACTGGAGTACGTCGATATTCTCGTTGCGTAGTTCGCGGACGATGCCGATGACGCGGCCGCCCTTGACACCGATGCACGCTCCGATAGGGTCGATGCGCTCGTCGTAGGACTCTACGGCCACCTTTGCACGTTCGCCGGGCACGCGTACCACCTTCTTGATGGTGATGAGGCCATCGGCAATTTCAGGAACCTCCATTTCAAAAAGCCTTGCGAGGAAGTCGGGATCGATGCGGGAAAGGGTGATGTAAGGGGTGGTGTTGTTCTTCATCTCCACTTTCTTGATGATGGCGCGGACGGTATCGTTCTTCTTGAAACGCTCGCCGGGAATCTGCTCTTCCTTGGGGATGTGGAGTTCGTTGCCGTCTTCGTCGAGAAGCAGCACCTCGCGGGACCATGTCTGATAGATTTCTCCGGTGAACACTTCTCCCACCTTTTCGGAGTATTTCTTGTATACGTTGGCCTTCTCTATATCCATGATGCGGCCCTGCAGGTTCTGGCGGATATTCAGGATTCCGCGGCGCCCGAAGGCGGAGAGGGGGAGTTTCTTGGCATAGGTGTCGCCGATTTCATAATCGTCGTCGCCGCTGTCGGCCCGCACCTCGTCGAGAGTCATCTCGGCGGCAGGGTTTTCAACCTCCTCCACAATCTCGAAATTCTGGTAGATTTCGCAGGTACCCTTGTCAACGTTCACAATCACGTCGAAGTTGTCGGCGGAACCGTAGGTCTTGGCAATCTGGGTAAGGAACACGTCCTTGAGAACGCCCATCATTACCGGGCGGTCGATGTTTTTCTCTTCCTTGAAGTCCTTGAAGGCATCAATCAGAGTCACTTTTTCTTCTTTGTTCATTTTATGATGTTTATATTATTTGTCTTCTGAAAGCATCCTGTCCGCCTCTTCGGTGCTGATTCCGGCCGAGGCCACGGTGAGGGCATAGTCTTCTATGTCGCGGTCGAAGGCGGCAAGCACGGCGCGGTGAACGTATTCGCAGTCTTCCAGGCTGGCACCTCCGTCTTTGTCGATGGTTACCTCGATATTGTTGTCATCGTCCACATCAAGGGCAATGACCCTGCAGGCGCGCTCTTCGGCGGCCTTGCCCAAAACAGGTTGCAGTTCAAATTTTTCCATATCCTTTAACAAAAAATAGAGGACCTCGCGGCCTCTATCTCATTCACGGGTGCAAATTTAGAAATTATTTTCGCATTTGCAAAACGGCATTAAACCTTTGTCGAAATAATCAGGCGCCCGACGGAAGTGCCGGCGGCGAAAATATGGATATGCCCCCCGCCCCTGAGGGCCATTTTTTTACGCAGTTCTTCGCTGCTGAGGGGTAGTGCGCGTGCCGTGCACTCTGCATCCGGCCACCGGGAGGAGAAATCCTTAACAGAAGCCTTTCCGAATGGCGCAACTTCCTGGATTTCAAACCATTTGCCAAATGCCGACAAACTTGAAACAATGGCGTCCGCTACGTAAAGATGTGCCGACGGCCCAAGTTTCTGAAGGCCGTAACGGGCGCACGTCAGGTTGAATGCACCGCTTTTGGAAAGGGCCGCTCCGGGCTCGAACAGGAACATGCCGGGAGAGGGGATTGCGGAGATGAATGAGGGCATGGCGGCTTTTTCTTCAGACTGCAGGAAACGGATTTCCCCGCCTTCAACCGCCACTACCGTAGTCGCTTCTCCGTCGAAGCCGGGTTCCTGCAAGAGGAGCAGCTCCCTGCACTCTCCGTCAGCCTGCACTGCATGAATCTCCTTTACATTATGGAACCTGCTCAGCATCAGGGAGATGTCTGCCATAGGCGATAACTTGACCATCAGCCGTATTCCCCGCTTGAGGATAATATCCTGAAGGGTAAGCACATCGGGAGAACAATCCTCCGGCAAAAAGATTTTCCGGCCCCCTTCCCCCCGGCGTGCCGGGTCGATGAATACGATGTCGGGACGGAAACTGTCCAGCAGGGGAGGCAGGGTCCCGGCATCGATGCGGATACTGCTGAAACCGACATTGCTGCATCCGAGCCTGGCGAGATTTTCTTCCGCCGCCTTAGCAAGCAGCGGATTCATTTCGTTATAGAGCACCCGGTCCGCTATCTTCGAAAACTGCCAGCAGTCCACCCCCAGGCCTCCGGTCAGATCGGCAATCCTTCCCGCGATGCCGGGCAATGCCTCAGGCTTGCGAAAAAGCAATGCCGGGATGGACGGCCCCTTGCGGGTCTCCGCCCGGCCCTTTGCTTTTTGCGGATGGCTATATGGCGAAGGCATTGCCCGCATCGCAACGGCAGCTTTATACCGCGCCGTGGCCGTGCTGCTGCACTGCTCTGCCGACAGCGCCAGAGGGCAGACAATCCCCGGATCCGCATACCACTCCGGCACCTTGTTGCGCAGCTTCCGCCTTGCGGCTATGCATTCCGCCGCAAGCGCCACATCCACCTCCGGCCACCTGTCCCGGTGCAGCACCAGCCACGCCGGATCGTCATTCTCATGTGTCAAGACAAATGCCTGCAGACTCTCGTCCATTCCTGAAAAGATAATAAGTGCAAAGATAAAATCACGGTTTCAGCCAGCAGATTGATTCGGGACCTTCATTGAAGAGGAGGTCCATTATGGAGAGGCCGGGGACGAAGCCGAATTTGTCGCGGAAAACCTGCCAGTATGGCCGCTCCAGCCCCAGGTCCCGCATTATGGTGTTGGGCCTTTTCGGATGAATCATGCTGCGGTAGTCTTCCGCCGGAGTCAGGGTGTCCCCTCCGGACGCCATAGCCGCCCTCGGCTTTAGAGGGAGGGGCCCGTCAAGGACGGGAGGGGCCGTATGGCCGGCTTGAGGAGGGGACACCCTGACTCCGGGCGCTGTAAACTCCGTCGTTTCCCGGATTTCCGGAGCAATGCCGGTCTTGCGGCAGAAGAAGTCTATGAGCCGGCGGTTGAGTTCCCACAGCGTCGCAGGCTGCGAATCGAGAATGGCGAACAGCTCATCCTTATAATATATAAAGAAGGGCGAAGAACTGTATGACGATTCTATGGCCCTCTCCGTACGCAGAACCCAGGGAGTGCTGTAGTCTACCCGTATTTCCTTTATGGGAAGCGAAAAGGTGCCGTTCTCATGCACCACCGGCACGTTCAGCGCCTCCGGCCCGTTGGCAGTCAATATCCTGCACCGGTTTCTCCAGCTCTGCTTCTGGTAGTTTTCGCAGGCCTCGAGGTAAATAACAGAATACTTCGCCATCAAAGCGAAGTATTCTATGGGAGGAAAGTATGCCGTAGTAAGCAGCACTACTCGATGATTACTTTTTCGCGTGCGTCGCTGCCGCGCACGATCCCGCGCTTCGAATTGCGGATGAAATTCAGGATTTCGTTCTTCTCGGGACTGTCGGGGAATCCGATCTGTATGCGCTGGCATGCGTCGGAAATGTTGTATCCCTGAAAATAGAGCGTATCGTAAATGTCCTTGATGTTGCGTATGGTGTCGCTGTCGAAACCGCGGCGGCGAAGGCCTACCAGATTCACGCCGGCATAACAGACGGGCTCGCGTCCGCAGAGTGAATACGGAGGGATGTCCTTGTTGATCTTGCTGCCCCCGCCGATCATGGCATGCTTGCCAATGTGGGTGAACTGATGCACCACGGTGCTGCCGCCGAGTATCGCCCAGTCGTCGACGTCGGTTTCGCCCGCGATACCCACATAACTCACGAGGATGCAGTGATTGCCCACCGTGCAGTCGTGCGCAACGTGGACATACGACATGATGAGGGTATGGTTGCCGATCCTCGTAACGCCTTTTCCGCTTGCCTTTGTGCCACGGTTGATAGTCGCGCACTCGCGGATGGTCACGTAATCGCCTATCTCCACGTGGGTTATCTCTCCGTCAAACTTCAGATCCTGTGGAATGGCTCCCACGACTGCTCCGGGAAAAACCTCGCAATGCTCTCCGATCTTCACATAGGGGAAGATGGTCGCATGTGGATGCACTTTGGTATAATCGCCTATTTCAACGTCTGCATCGATGTAGGCATAGGGGCCGACTTCAACGTGCTCGCCGAGCACTGCATTCGGATTCACGCATGCTAAAGGATGGATAATTGCCATGTCTAAAGGGATTTAAGGACGGCGGCGGCCGCTTTTGTGTTGATTGAATGCCCCGGTTTGTAGGCACTGATGTGCGCCTTGAGCCAGCCTCCGGCGAGCCTCATGTCTCCGATGAGGTCGAGGAGTTTGTGGCGTCCGCACTCGTCGGGGAAATTGAGGACCAGGTTGCTGAGGTATCCTTCGGGGGTGATCTTCAGTTTGGGCTGATTGAATATCCTGGCCATCTGTTCCATGACCGCATCTTCTACCGGATGCTCTACGACTACGATGGCGTTGTCGACGTCGCCCCCCTTCACGAGCCCCTGGCTGGCAAGGTACTGCACTTCGTGGAAAAAACAGAAAGTGCGGCATACGGAAACCTCGTCCGCATAGTTGCCGCCTTCTTCCCAACGGGCCGACTGTACGCCGAGTACGCGGGAATTGAAATCCACGGTCACGTCGAAGGAAAGGTGGTCGGAAGGCTCGATCCTCACCCAGGAACCTGTGTTTTCGTATTTAATTTCGACGGGCTGCCTGAGTTCGATGTATTTCCTTTCAGCATCCTGCTCCAGAAGAGCGTCCTCCGAAAGGGCCGCGGCAAACGCACGGGCGCTGCCGTCAAGGATGGGTACCTCGGCGTTGTCTATCTCCACGACTGCATTGTCAACGCCCATTCCGGTAAAGGCGGACATCAGATGTTCGATGGTGGAAACGCTTGCTTCTCCGTTGGATATGAGCGTACATCTGGCCGTATTCGTCACATACTGTGCAAGAGCGGGAATACGGATGCCAAGATCGGTCCTGACGAAGACAATACCCGTTCCGGGTTCGGCCGGACATATCGTCATGTGTGAATACACGCCGGTATGCAGGCCTTTTCCTTCGAAGGATATCTTGTTTTTGAGAGTACGCTGTTTCATATCAGTCTGCAAAGATAACAATTTTAATTGATTACTCTGCACCCGACTGCTTGAACTTGGCGTAACTTCGCATATAAGTCATGTGGGGGATTGCGGGACTGCCCAGAAGGACCTGTCCGCTCTTCCGGACGGAGCCTGCTATGCCGGCCTGCGCCCCGACCGTTGTGTTGTCGGCTATCTTGATGTGTCCGGCGATGCCGACCTGCCCTCCGAAAATACAGTTTTTGCCGATAATGGCGGAACCGGCGACTCCGCACTGGGCGGCCATCACGGTATTGTCGCCGATAACAACGTTGTGAGCAATCTGGCAGAGATTGTCTATGCGGACTCCGTTGCCGATTACCGTAGATTCCATCTCGGCCCTGTCGACCGTAGTACCTGAGCCGATTTCCACGTCGTCCCCGATCACTACGTTGCCCAGATGCTCGATCTTCTTCCAGGTGCCGTCCGGCTGGGGAGCGTTGCCGAAACCGTCGGAGCCTATCACGCAGTTCGCGTGGAGGATGACATTGTCCCCTATCTTCATTCCCGGGTAGATGACCACTCCGGGATAGATGATGCAGTTGTGCCCGATGACGGTTCCTTCGCCGATGGTGACATTTTCGTGTATGATGCCGAAATCGCCTATCCTGCAATGTTTTCCGATCACTGTACCGGTGCCTACCGATACTTTCCTGCCGAGGGATGCGCTCCATGCCACACGGCATCCGCATGCACGGCGGCGTCTGTATTTCTTGCGCTGGTCGGAAACGTACTTGAGCAGTTCGGCCACGGCGGTGTATGCGTTTTCCACGCGTATCATCGTAGGCCCTACTTTCTGGCGGGGCTCAAAACCGGCGTTCACCAGCAGGATTCCAGCCTTGCTGGTGTACACGTATTCTTCGTATTTAGGGTTGGCATAGAAGCACAGCGCCGAAGGTTTGCCGTGTTCTATCTTTGCGAATGTCGTTACTCTTGCTTCGGGATCTCCGTCAACCGTTCCGTGCAGAATTTCAGCAAGTTGTCTGGCAGAAAACTCCATCTTTTAAAATCTCCATCCAAGGGTTAGTACAGCGTCGAAAAGGGAAAGGGTGGATTTGATCGAAGGGGATACTATGTCGTAATTCTTTCCTCCGACGTTGTGGTTCAGGTAAGTACTGTATGGTGAGTATAATTGATCGGGAAGGCTTGTATGACGTACTGCGATGTCGGCGTAGAACGAGCCTGCGGATGTGAATCCCGCGCCCGCCGAAACCGAAAACAGCATGTCGTGGGAATACTCCGCACTGCCTGCGTCCAGCTTGAAAAGCCCCTTTTCGTACTGTTGGAAGAAGTTGCTGTAGTCGTTGGCATAGACGGTGTAGCCGTCGGAGTCGGTATAATGCATTTCAGGGTTTGTCACCAGGCCGATGCCGGCACGCAGTGCAAGGTAGGGGAGGGGACGGTACTCCGCGCCGGCCCTCAGGGAATGCTGCACTCCGCAGAACAGCCTGTTCAGACGGTTGACCTTGTAGAACGGATCCTCGTAGGTGAAAAAGCCTTCGTCTGTGGTTTCCTCGCTGAAACGCATGATGCTGTAGTCCGTCAGTTCATAGTCGAAACTGAAAAGCCCGCTGCGGCCGAATGTGTAGGCAAGTCCGAAATTAGCGGAATAGGGTGCGCGGAAGTTGTAGGTGGATTCCGCGGTGGGGGAACTTGACGAGATTGATTCGGAGGCATCGGCGAATTCCGTGGCTACGTCTATGTACCAGCGCTCGTGAATGGTGTATGCGGTGGGCGTCTGGATGGCGGCTCCCAGCCGGATGCCGTCTGCGGGCAGCCAGATGGCTCCGATTTTGAGATTGATGCCGCTCACGTCGGAAACATAGCTGTATTCGTAGGTGCTTTCCAGATAGTTGGTCGAGGTTCCCTTGATGTAGGCGTTGGATTTGGAAGACCAGTATTCGGGAGTGACGGGGAAATCTGCCGGATCATCGGCGGCCTCGTTGAAATACTCGGAGTATTTATAGTTGATTACCGGGCAGTTGAAGCTTGCTCCGAAGAAGAACCTGTCGTTCACGTTGAAACCGTAATTGAAAATGATGTCCTGCTTGGAACCTTGGGTGGCGGTGCCGATTTTCTGCTTCAGCCATCCCAGCACCTCATAATCATACTGTCCGGCGTTGGCGGTGACGGTCTCCGCGGAACCATAATAGGACCCGGCGGCGCTGTTGAAGTTGATCATGCCGCCGTCGTACGCGCACAAGGGGTTCCAGCCGTATCCGGAATCAAACTTGGAGTTGTCTCCGAGGATGTCGCCTGGCATTCCTTTCGCTGCCGCCGCCATCGCTCCGGTAATGGATGTGTGGCCCTCGCTGCCCGATGCGGAAACTATGCTGTTGTAGGTCTGGCTGCGGTTGATGATGAATCCGAAATTCCAGGTCTTGATGCCCGTGTTTTCGTAGGTGTCGAAACAGAGGTTGAGACCGAAGTTCGGAATGGTCATGTTAGTCTTGCTGTTCCGGAAATCTCCGGTATATGCCGCCCTCTGGTCGTAAGAGTCGTATGAAGCGGCGTACGCGGTGGATGACGACGCGCTCGTAACGCCGGTTGAGAAGGTGAACTGGGAGAAATAGGAAACTGCCCCGCCCGCGGGGTTGACGGAAACGGAACCGAGGTCGCCTCCGATAGCGGTCACCGCGTTGCCCATACCCATGGTCCTGGCGGTGCCGTATGAATCGTTCCTACTATATGTAAGGGCGTCCCAAACCGTCTGGGCGGAAAGAAGGGATGCCGCTGCGAGTAGCATTGCTGCTGAAAGGAATATCTTTTTCATAATCAAGTCTTTTTATCTTGAACTGCGTCCGCCGCCTCCGCCGCTGCTATGACTGCTGCTCCCTCCGCCACTGCTGCTGTGGCTGCTGCCGCCGCTGTAGCTGCTACTGCTACCTCGGCTTCCTCCACTGCTGTAACTGCTGCTGCGGCTGCTTCCGCTATCGTAACTGCTGCTGGATCGGGAGTAGCCGGAGGACCTGGTCGAACCTGACGAAGAACTGCCGGTGCCGGAACTGCGGGAAACGCTGCCTCCGCTTCTGGAATAGGCGCTTGAAGTGCCGGGGCCGCTTCCGGTGGAAACCGCCGATCCTCCGCTGCGGGAATATAGCGTAGAACCGCCGCGGGATTCGCTTATCCCCCTGCCGGAAGAGCCGCTGACCCCGAATCCGCGGGACCCGGCATATCCGCCGCCTTTGATTTCCGAACGGGAATAGCCGCGGTAATGGTAGTCGTTGGGATGATAGTAGTGATTGTAGTGGTGATGATGATGGTAGTAGTAGGGCTCGTACCAGGGGTCATACCAGGAATAGTAGCCGTACGGCCCGTACCATGAGCTGTACCACGGGCTGTACCAGCCGCCGTACCAAGGACTGTACCACGAACCGTACCATCCGTGATGCCATCCGCCGTAATACCACGGGCCATACCAGGGGGAGTACCATGAACTGTACATGTCGTCATGGATGATGACCAGGGTGTCGCGGTTTCCGCCCTGTTTTTCGCGGATGCGCTCTGCCGCCATACGCTGGAAATCCTCTTCGGTGAGAGGCTCCACTTTCTGCATGTCCTTGTCGAATCCTTTATAGTAAATGCCGTCCTGGAAACGTTGCACGGCTCCGTACTGGGTTGAAATCCCGCATGAGGCAGCGAGAATACAGACGCTCAATACCGATATCAGCCTGGCTTTCATAATCCAATCTCCTGTAATTTTTGTATATTTGCACCGCATCCTATGGATGGAGTGAAAATACCCCGTTAATAATTAGATGCAAATATCGTAAAAAAGCGCAGATTTTTCTAAAGAAAATTTATGGCAAAAGAAATTACTCCGAGATCAGAGAATTATTCCCAGTGGTACAACGACATCGTGGTCAAGGCCGACCTGGCGGAACAGTCCGCCGTCCGCGGATGCATGGTGATCAAGCCGTACGGGTATGCAATATGGGAAAAAATGCAGGCGGTGCTCGACAAGGCTTTCAAAGAAACAGGCGTCCAGAACGCTTATTTCCCGCTTTTCATTCCCAAATCCTTTTTCAGCCGTGAGGCCGAGCATGTGGCGGGTTTCGCCAAGGAATGTGCGGTCGTGACGCATCACCGGCTGATGAACAATCCCGACGGGAAAGGCGTCGTGGTGGATCCCGAGGCGAAGCTTGAGGAGGAACTGATTGTCCGCCCCACGTCCGAAACCATAATCTGGAGCGTTTACAAGAACTGGATAAAATCGTGGAGGGACCTTCCCATTCTCTGCAACCAGTGGTGCAACGTAGTGCGCTGGGAGATGCGTACGAGGCCTTTCCTCCGCACGGCGGAATTCCTCTGGCAGGAAGGGCACACCGCACACGCCACGGCGGAAGAAGCTCAGGCAAAGGCCGTACAGATGGTGGAAGTCTATGCAAAATTCGCCCGCGAAACCATGGCATTGCCGGTCATCGTCGGCCACAAGAGTCCTAACGAACGCTTTGCCGGCGCCCTCGATACTCTCACGATAGAAGCCATGATGCAGGACGGAAAGGCCCTGCAGGCCGGAACTTCGCATTTTCTCGGGCAGAACTTCGCCAAGAGTTTTGAGGTGCAGTTCGCCGACAGGGACGGAGGCCTCCAGTACGTATGGGCCACTTCCTGGGGCGTCAGCACCCGTCTGATGGGCGCGCTCATCATGGCGCACAGCGACGACAACGGCCTGGTGCTGCCTCCGGTGCTCGCGCCGATTCAGGTGGTGATGGTTCCCATCTTCAAGACGGAGGAAGAGCATGCCGCCGTGCTCGGCAGGTTCGAATCTATAAAGTCTGCTCTCGAAACGAAGGGAATCAGCGTCAGGATAGACGACCGCGACACTCTCCGTCCGGGGTTCAAGTTTGCGGAATGGGAAGTGAAGGGCGTGCCGGTGCGCATCGCGCTCGGTGCCCGCGACCTTGCTGCCGGAACGGTGGAAATCGCCCGCAGGGACACGCTGGAGAAAGAAACCGTCAGTCTCGAAGGGGTAGATGCATATGTCGAGGGTCTGCTCGCGAAAATACAGCAGAACATCTACGACAAGGCGCTCGCTTTCCGTGATGCCAATATCCGCAAATGCGACGACTGGGAGGAATTCCAGACCGAAATCCAGAAAGGCGGATTCCTGCTCTGCCACTGGGACGGCACCGCCGAGACCGAGCAGGCGATCAAGGATGCAACGAAAGCCACCATACGCTGCATTCCCGTGGACAGCTGCGTCTGCGAGGAGGTGGGGAAGGACATCTTCTCCGGCAAGCCTTCAAAGGGTCGTGTGGTTTATGCAATAGCTTATTAATCATTTACTTATGAAAAAGATATTCCTTTTGAGCGTGCTCGCTCTTGCAAGTTTGAACGCCTATGCGCAGGATGATGCGCAGAAAGCTGCAGCCGAAGCAGCCGCTGCCATTGCGGAGGCTCCCCAGGTAGAGGCTCCGGCGCCGAAGCCCGTTTACTGGACAAAGTCGCTGATGACCAGCCTCAACTTCGCCCAGACCATGCTTAAGAACTGGGCGGCGGGCGGAAGCAACAACTACACACTCACTTCCTATATCGATGCGAACGCCAACTACGCGAAGGAGAAGATGCTCTGGAACAACCGTCTCCAGGTTGACTACGGTTTCCTGTACTCGGCCGACAAGCCGATCCTGCAGAAGGTCAAAGACCGTATCTATTTCGAATCCAAGTGGGGCTATGAGACTCCCATCCAGCATTTGAGCTACTCGGCCAACTTCGACTTCAAAACCCAGATAGACAACAACTACACTTATGGCACCCCTACCGGAGCGGATCCCACCGTGGCCGACTGGAAAGCGGCCCGGGAGCTGAAGTCCGGCCTGCTTTCTCCTGCCTACTCAACCCTCGGTCTCGGTCTCCTCTGGACGCCCAAGCCGTGGTTCTCGCTTAACGTTTCGCCCCTTACGGGAGGATTCGTCATAGTGAAAGACCCGCTGCTGCGCAAGGCTTACGGTATGGAGCTTCCCGGACTGTCGGCTGCCGACCAGGGAATCTACGATGCTGCGGTCGCTGCCAAGGATGTTGCGAAAGCAGGCGCTTTCTACCGCAGTTCCAGGTTTGAATTCGGTGCCCAGGTCAAGGCCGATCTGAACTTCACCATCAACGATAACCTGAAATACAGCACCCAGCTCGTGCTCTTCTCCAACTATCTGCACAATCCGCAGAACATCCGTGTGAACTGGGACGAGAAACTCTTCTGGAAGCTGGCGAAGTTCTTCACCCTGACCTTCTCGACGAACCTGATTTACGACGATACGGTGCTGATTACGAACGATGCCCATCCCAACGGATACCGTACCGTTCAGTTCAAGGAATTCTTCGAACTCGGATTCTCCTATACCATCAGTTCCAAGAAGTGATGAAGGTGCTGCTTGCAGTCAGCGGCGGCATCGATTCGATGTATATGGCCGAAAGGGCTCCCGAATTGTTTCCGGGAGCCTCTTTCGCTGTAGCGCACTGCAATTTCTGCCTTCGCGGTGCTGAATCCGACGGCGATGAGGATTTCGTTCGGGAATGGTGTTCCCGCAAAGGGATTCCCGTATTTGTAAAGCGCTTCGACACAGAGACTTATGCAAAACAGCGGCACATCAGCACGGAGATGGCGGCGCGCGACCTGCGGTATGCATGGTTCGACGAACTGTGCCGTGAAGAAGGCTTCGACAAGGTGGCCGTGGCGCACAATGCCGACGACAATGCGGAGACGTTTTTCCTGAATCTGCTGCGGGGGACAGGCACGCGCGGGCTTCGCGGTATGACTGCCCGCGGGCGTATTCTCCGGCCGCTTCTCGGCATATCCCGCGGACAGATCCGTAAGTGGATGGAAGAAAGGAGCCTGCCGTGGCGGGAGGACAGCAGTAATTCTTCGAGTGCATACAAACGCAACCGGCTGCGCCATGAGGTGATTCCGGTGCTCCGTGAGATGAATCCTGCACTGGAAGATTCTTTCCGCCGTGCATCGGAGCATATCTCCCAGGTGGATGACATCGCGGAGGATTACTATCTCGGCGTGCGTGACAGCGTTTGTGCGGACGGAGTGGTTTCGGTGAAGGCGCTGCTTGCCCTTAGGCATGCCAGGTACGTCCTCTTCCGCCTGACGGAACCGGTCGGGCTTACGGAGACGGCCCTTGACAATCTTTGGGACCTGATCAATTCGGGGCGGCATCTTGCGGGCAAGGTTTTCGTCGGCAGAACAGGGGAAATCCGCGGCCTGGCGAAGTGGCGGCTCGCTATCGTAGTTTTCGACAAATCTTCTTAAATTTGCATCATGGCAAACAAACCTTCGATACCAAAGGGAATGAGAGATTTCCCGCAGCAGGAAACGGCTGAGAGAAACTATATTTTCGATACCATTAAAAGCGTTTTCCGCACATTCGGATATGCGCAGATAGAGACTCCGTCGATGGAGAACCTTTCCACCCTGCTCGGGAAGTACGGTGACGAAGGCGACAAACTGCTTTTCCGCGTGCTGAATTCGGGAGATCCCTTTACTGGGGTGGATTTCGAAAGTTTCCGTGGGGAAGATGGTGTCTTCAATGCTCCGCTTCTTTCCAAACAACTGTGCGACAAGGGATTGCGCTATGACCTTACGGTGCCGTTTGCGCGTTTCGTGGTGCAGCACCAGAATGAAATTTCCTTCCCTTTCAAGCGTTTCCAGATCCAGCCGGTATGGAGGGCTGACCGCCCGCAGAAGGGGCGCTACCGCGAATTTTACCAGTGCGATGTGGACGTTATCGGTTCGCGTTCGCAGTTGAACGAGCTGGAACTTGTCCAGATTGTGGAGAAGGTGTTTTCACTGCTGGGAGTCAGGGTTGCCCTGAAGATCAATAACCGAAAGGTCCTGACCGGTCTGGCGGAGATTTGTGGTGCTCCGGACAAGGTGGTGGATATTACGGTGGCGATAGACAAACTCGACAAGATAGGTCTGGATGCGGTGAAGGAGGAGATGCTTTCCAAGGGATTGTCCGCCGGGGCGGTAGAGGTGGTGGAGCAGATCCTGGGGCTTGTCGGAACGGTTTCTGAAAAGCTGGCGGCTATGCGTTCCCTGATGGACAGAGGTTCCGTGAGCGGAGTGGTTTCCGCTGCCGGTCTTGCCGGACTTGATGAACTGGAAGAGCTGTTCGGGCTGATTTCAGCGGCCGGAGTGGGGTTGCCGGTGGATCTTGACCTTTCGCTTGCCCGCGGGCTCAATTATTACACGGGTGCTATCTTTGAAGTCAAGGCCCTCGACTGGGAAATCGGCAGCATTTGCGGCGGTGGACGTTACGACAATCTCACCGGTATTTTCGGCCTTCCGGATATGTCAGGCGTGGGTATTTCGTTCGGAGCCGACAGGATTTACGACGTACTGAAGGGGCTGGACAGGTTCCCTTCCGGGCTGCGTTCCACCACTACGCTGCTGTTTGCAAATATGGGGACGGCAGAAGTCAGGTATCTGCTGCCGATCGCGTCTGCGCTGCGTTCTGCCGGCGTTGCGGTGGAGATCTATCCGGAAGCGGGCAAACTTAAGAAGCAATTCGAGTTCGCCGACCGCAAGGCCATCCCGTTTCTGTCTATCAACGGCAGCACGGAAATGGCCGCCAACACCGTCAATATCAAGAATCTGCAGACCGGAGACCAGAAATCCTTCGCTTCCAGCGACCTGGATGGTATCCTTGCATTCCTCGGTTAATCCTTACGTCTTCGCCTGTCATTTCGAGCGCAGTCGAGAAATCTTTTTTGCAGTTTCAAAAAATCTTTCTACCTTTGCAGTCCAATACCGCGGGGTAGAGCAGTCGGTAGCTCGTCGGGCTCATAACCCGGAGGTCGCAGGTTCGAGTCCTGCCTCCGCTACTACAGCCGGAAAGTCGAAAGATTTTCCGGTTTTTTCGTTTTTATCGGATTCGCAAGTGGTTGATAATAAGCGAATTACTCGAAGCGCCTCGTTTTCGACATCGGTTCGAGGAATATCTTTTTCCCTGTCCCACTTTACTCCCTCAGGGAAGGCCAAATTCTGTATTTTCTGCCGTATGGCAAAAGAACTGGTCTGCCACAAAGTTCCTAATTCAGAGATAGTTACGATTATCCGCTCCACGTCTACAGAGAGGTTCGAGGAGAGTTTTTTGAGACGCGACAATTCGATCTCGACTCCTTTTCTAGATTTTTGAAAGGGCCAAACCTATTCTTTCTCTCTCCTGCGACCCTGCAGTACTTAATCGGAGAAGTTTAAGTCCGATGGACTCCAGAACAGAATCCTTTAAGGCATCTCGCCTCCCTTGATCAGAATCTGCTTTGTGATATTGCGTCCCATCCACCTCGATAGCTAGTTTTGCCTTATGTGTGACGGTATCATAAACCAGGAAGTCGAGATGTGTCCACGGATGAGAAGCGTATCTCCGTTGTTCCTCAGTCAGATTTGAAGATGGAGTTATCAAATGTCTGAGTGGATAGTGAATCAGGATTCCAAGGTGCTTTAATTCTCTCTTCTCGATTTCCTCGCGAATAGCCCAGTATGTAAGATTCTCCGAGTCGAACTTCAAGAACCTTGTATGAGTTTTATAAAAATCGACTAGTTCTTGAGTATAATCTTCATAAAGCAGGTCAAATATTGAAGAGATTCTACTTTGCTCACTCGTACCTTGATAGTATTCGATGTAATCTATCAGATTCTTTATATTTGAATCTGGTTGCTCATCCGCGGAGACGACCAAAGTAAACTGCTTCTTTGCCCGTGAAACAGCGACATTCAGCAAATGCGGGTCATCCGTGAACTCTTGAACTTGATTATCTACGGTGGAAAGCACTATTGCGTCATTCTCTCGGCCCTGAAACTTATGTACAGTGGCTGTAACATAGTTTCTTCCTGTCGCCCCCAATGCGGTTTGAAGGGCATTAACTTGATTATTGTACGGGGCAATGATGCCGATATCAGTAAACTGTTCCTCTAAAGCAGGAATTATTTCTTGAGTGACAGTTTCAACTTGGCGGATATTGACTGTGCCTCTTGCATGGTTTCCTTTCACTGTCCTCACAACACGAATAGGAGCGAATTCGGAAACGCTCTTTTTCATCGGGATGAGTTCTCCGTTATAAAATTGTTTGCTACAGAATCCGATAATAAGAGGGTCACACCGATAATGCTCTCTTAAAAGTGTTTGAGGAATGTGTGGATAAAGCTTGCAGAGAGAAGACAGGAAACTGTTTGTTGAGTACTTATATGCGTCCGCGATCCCATATTTCGCGAATATTGCATTAACGATTTCTTTTGTATGGTCATCAACAACATTAGGAAGTTGTTTCAAGTCACCAACAATCACCGCATTTCTCGCACAACTAAGCGCCAAAGCGCCAGCAGCAATATCCACCTGAGAGGCCTCATCCATGATTAGGTAATCGAACTTATAAGCCTGGTTGATATTTGATGTAGCAGAGAAGGTCGTGCTCAGCACAATCGGGTATTCCTGAAGGAAATCTTTGGTTCTCAAATAAATCTCGTCCGCTTTAAAAACCTTCCTTTCTTTTTGAGAGTTGTATCTTCTGTATAAGTGATCCTTCAGAATAAGCATAGAAAGATCCCTCAATCGCTTATTCTTTGCTTCAACGCCCCTAACACTCTCATTCAGTTCTTTAATTTGCTTCTCGAGCTCCTTGATTTTGACGTCAAATAGCATGAATTGGAGTTTATCTGGAGCGTCTTCAGTAAAAGGAAGCCGATGAAACCGTAATCTAGTCATAGTCAGCCATGAAAGACGGTGCCTCCTTTCCATTTCTCGGTTACTCAGGCGGAAGAACTTATCAAGAATAATCTGGGAGTACTGCTTACGAAGGGTAACCTTAACGGGGAATCTTTCTACTTGTTGCTTATATTCCAGAAGCCTCTCGGAGCATAGTGCTAATTGTTCCTGACATTCATATAATCCTTGGAGATCCTTAGAGAGCATAATTGCCTCGTTTCGAATCTTCGCCGCATTTTTCAACACCCACAAAGACAAATCAGGGAAAGTACCTGTTTGACCATCCACAAAGGCGCTTTTATTACTGGCTCGCCCCAACTGAGCACAAAGGAATCCGAGTCCTTCAATTTCAAGTTTTTCCTTTACGTTTTCAACAGCAGAATTGTTGTTCGAAACAATTTCCATGGTTTTCCCATCCAGCAGCAGGTTTGCCAGGATATTAAGAATGGTCTGCGTTTTCCCAGTCCCAGGTGGACCTTGGATGACGCTAATGCTGTTTTCGAGTGCATTCTTGACAGCTTTGTATTGACTGCGGTTGCAACCAAAGGGAAATATCGGGGTACTAGGAGCGCCAGATGAACTCCCATATGTCTCAGTATTGAGATATGCTTCCAAAAGGGAATTCTTGGCTACGAATTTCATCTTTTCGTACTTGTCGGCAAGTTTAACCGACTTGTCATCGTCTATAGGGATGATATTGTATTTGGCCACCTCATTAAGGTATTCCCACACGTTGATGGAACGACGGTCATCAATATGCTCCTCGACGTACAGATAATCTGAAGGATAGTTCTTGGCTTCTCCATTCTCGTAAATGATTCTGTATGCCTTATTATGCTTCCCCTCGAAAACACTTACGCCTAGAGAGTGGGAAAAAACCTCGCCATCATTTTTCCGTGTAATTCGAAATGGAGGATCTAGTTGCCGAGTGAATTCCGCAATATCAACTCTGTCAGGATTATAATAGAAGGGTCGATTACCCTTATTGAACACCACATAATACTGCTTGCGACGATCATCATAAACGCATGATTTAAGATCGTTTCGAAGACCAAAAACGCCAGCGTTATCTTTTAGGAATATGATTTTATCTGTTATCGACATGGTTCCCAGTTTGTATCAGTTTGATTTCTCAATCTTAGCGAGGTGAAGCCACGACTATTGGAGGCATTGAACTCTGAATCTCCTCCAACAAAGCTCTGTCTTCGCGATAGTACCCACAGTCTTTTGCATATTGTGGCTCTGGTTCCTCGGGAGTTCCGTATTTCTTGTGTAGGCAGCAAAAGATGGGTGACAATCCTAGTGGTCTGTCGAAGCCACTACGGTGGTATTTGCAGAATTGACAGGTCTTGATTTGAATACCAGCCTGCCTTGCAGCAGCGTATCCATAATCATAAGGCGAAGGGTCTCCAAGGTAGAAGCTGTCAATACTGGCTTCGAAGATGGCCTTATCATTATCCTTGGTCCAGACATCTCTGCAAGATTTCATCTCATCCATATTAGTAACGAAGGCCTTTCCGCTGCGAAACAGATAGAAGCGTTGAATACTGCGCAGTGCAAGTGGTTCTGGATTAGAAGACTTCTTCTTAAAACCATGGAACTTGGCGAAGCCTATTGTCTTTACGTCACGAACCTGACCAAACCTGGCATCTGGATTTTCAACGATGGGTGCAGACAGAAGAGTTTCGATATCCTCTTCTGTCTTAATTCGAATTTCGATGATACGAAAGCCAGACTCTCTTTTTTGTGGCGTGCTCATATGAGAGACCTGAATCTCAATAAGAACTGGTTCGCGATCAGGCTTCTTCGAATTGGTAAGTAAAAGGTCAGCAACATAATTACCGACTGATTGCTCTTCCAGGCAAGTATCATAGAACTCTTTCAGATCAAACGTCTCCAGCATCGGTATATGACATTCTTCCACCTTTGCAAATGGGCAAGTCCCCATATCCAAGCATTTTACGTCTCGATAATAGCCAACCAAGAATGAAGGATCCTTATCAAACTTTTCCTTGATAAGACGCTTTGCAAGTTGATGGAGATAGGTTTCTGTACCGCAATGGGTCTCGTCAGCACGATGAGCAAAATGCCACGTGCGGACTTCACCTAAACGCGCTATCATTCCTGCTCCACACCCAAGGCAATGATATGTATGCGAATCATTGCGCTCAAGATAGGCTTGTTTGATGGAAACCAATCGGCCTTGCTCATTAAGAGCATAGTGGTGTTTTACTCCAGCCATAGAAACCTCCTATTGCTGGTTGGGAATCAAATCCAAGTGCGCATCAAGGATAACACAGATGCGAGAGAGAATATCCACACCAGTAGAGTACTTGCCCTGCTCAATGCGTGATAGATTCGCGGCATCGATGCCAGTAAGGAGTGCCAAGTCACGGGCCTCCATTCTTTTGGCCTCGCGGAGTTCCCTTATGCGGCGACCGATCTTGACGCGTTCCTCCTGACGATTGCCAGGACCAACACCCATAGAAGGAACAGCATTGCGAATAAACTCCCAGCTAATGCGATTAACCATCTTCTCTTTATCATCAGAGAAGTTTCGGTCAAAAATAAACTCCATCAGATGTAGAACATAAGCCTTGTACTCATCACTGTTGTACTTGGCTAGATCCGACATCATTGTGAAGATCTCTCCATCTGGAGACTGCACCTCAACAGTATGATCGTTGAGGATTTGGGCCCTCGACCTTGTCGGGGTGCCCATGAATTTTTTTAGATTCTTATCCATCGTTTAATCAAGCGTTTTTAACGTGGTGCCCCCACATGATATTAAACTCTTCGCAAAAGTAACAAAAAAACCCCAATTGGCAAAAAAACCAATCGAGGTAATTCGAGATATTAACCCTATCATCAATCAACGACGATATTTGTCAATGAACCGCTGTATCTCCATCATCCCCTCCAGGAACCGGAGGTTCGAGATTCGGAGTGTTTGGTCTACGAAGACAAAACAACCGGATATTTCCGAAAGGAGGTATCTGGTTGTTTTTATGAGAAAATCGCCGAGGAACGCCGACGTAGACGCACCAAATACAGATTCTCTCACTCTGCCGTTTTGCTGGCCGCCGGCTGAGAAATCGCCAGTTTCGTCGAACATATAGCCGACCGACTGGCGACATTTGATGGTGTTATAGCAGCCATCAATGTCGCAGAGGCTCCTTCGTAAAGAGAAAGCGACGATTGACTTAATGAAATGGAGACCTATCTGTCATCATATACCGCTCGGATCAGCTGGCCTCTCCGGCGGACGCGGGTGTTGACTCCCGGATCCCCTTCAACGCTCATCCCTACACGGTCAGCCTGGGTTGGATCTTCAACGCAAAGAGTGGAGGCCCAGTAATTACCAGACTTGCCATCATCCAGAAGTTCTTGATTTGTGAAGACACCTGCGACAGGGATGAATAGTTCTTTCCCATTTCTGCGAAACACATATCCATTGATCCCATTATTTGCAGTCCACATAAACTCGGAGGAATTAATCAATTCATTCCATTCATCTTTTGTCGGCATTCGCCATTTCCCTCCTAATACTATGTGGGCGGCATCATCGGAGGGGTCTAGTATGGTCTTGTTATCAACATTTCCCAAAGAACTATCAGTATTGTATTTAGTTAGCAGTATATCATCGCCATTTGTCCATTGATAGGAAGACCAACTATATCCTGTATCTTTCCCCTCCCTCCAGACAAGCGGATTCAGGCTGGTGTAATAGGGCTCCGTATCGCCCCAGGCATAATAGTCTCCGGGTTCCCAGAGTTCTGTGGCACCAAGATTAAGATTTGCCCATTTTACAGACAAACCAAAATCAACCGCAGTTAAAGTTGAGTATAGCGGGAAATACGGCGACGATTTCGTAATGGTACCATTTGATATCTTTAGCCGGGCATTGGCGGAAGCTTTCCCGGAGGTTAAAGTGTCTGACAGGGATATTCCATCAACGGTGAGCAGCAAGGTTTTTCCGGTGAAGGATACCTCGGAGACTGGTAGGTTATGGAAGTCCTCCGAACTTTTGGTTTGGGTTACTACGTAGTCGAGAGAGAGAATGGACGGACCTTTTTCCGCGATGGCAGCTGCGGCTTCAAGGGGGTAGACCTCGAAACGGAACATGTTGTCTTTAACGACCGAGATTTTAACCGAACCATTCGAAAAATCCGGAACCACGACAATGGACTGTATCATTCCTATCAATTCTGCGACCTTTCCTTCCAGGATTGACAGTCTGGACTCGATATTATCCAGCCTAAGTTTGATGCCATCAATCTGATCCTGTAGTGCATCCGTCGCTGTCTTTATGTCAGCAGCTATTTTCGCATTGATGACGCCGTTGTTCTGTTCGATCGCCGTTCCGATGGCGGTCTGATAGGCGGAGGTCAGATCTGATTTTGCCGTCTCGAGGTTGTTGCGCAGGGTAGCGATTTCTCCGGAAAGTGCTTCGTCTCCTCCGGTATAGCCGGCTTCGAGGAGTTGCAGTTTGGCATCCATCTGGGCGATTGTGTAGTAGCCTGCCAGGTGTTCATTTACCCATCCTTTGACAGAATTCTCCGCGGTGGTAATCTTCTGGGACAGGGTTGTATCCAGATTGGATATCATTTGTGTCAGTTCTCCCAGCCGCGTTTTTATTCCTGCAATCTCAGCCAAAACCGATCCATGTTGCTCAAGGGTAGCGAAGGTCGTCGCCGCCCAACTCTTGACATCGTTGTCCTGCTGCTCGCAATAAGTTTTGAGGTCCTTGATTCGCTGGTCAAGGGCAGCATCTTCCTGTTCCAGCGCCACCAGTGCCTGTCGTATCTCTCCGTTCAGACCGTCAAGATCCTCCCGAAGTTCAGAGATGAGGGCATTCAACTCCCTGTCAACCTCCGTCAGGTCACCAATGGACTTCTGGATACTAGCAACCTGCTGGTTGATGGACGCAATCCGCGTATTTGTCAGATTGTCAATCTGCTCTTGGAGATCTTCGATGTCAGACTTGGTAGCACAGCTCACTATAAGAAGCACGGAAAGCAGCGAAGTGGGCAGAATGGTGCGAAAAAAAGGTCTCATAAATGAGGGATTAATTGGTTTTCGGAATCTCTTAATCGGACGCAAATATAGTAATTATTTGCAAATATTTGCAAACCCAGGGAGGCGCGGAGTTAGGGGGCCATTTCGCAGACAACATTCAATAATGACAGCAGGTATGCTTTCATTCGTAAATCTTGTCGACATATTGCGCAACATCATCAAGCTTCTTCAAATCCTCCAAAAGGTCCGATAATTTTTCATCGTAGTCTACGAAGCAATTGAAAGTCAGCCAGTTACGGCTGACTTTTTTGCTTCTCCGCTCCGGCAGCGCTGCTTCGCAGCTGCCTTGTCTTATCAGGGGCTCCGCCCCTAATGTACCCCGCGGCTCCCGGCCTTAGTCCTTCGGACCGGCCTCCGCCGTTCGCGCTGATGCGCTCATTTGTTGTCACCTATCTGTTACTCTTCCTCTGCCAGTCCTGGAATCAAGGTCTTCTTGTCGGAAATCTTTATTCCGTAGGCGATATTGCGAACTTTACCCTCTACCGGAATCAGAACACCAATCTCTGCGAGGTGCTGCACATCACGGACAGCTGTATCCGGGGAGACCTTGGCGAGCTTTGCCCAGCGCTTGGCGGTGAGTTTGCCCTTGTCACCGTCAAGAAAGATATTGAGAACAGTGCGCTGACGCTCGTTTATATCTGATTGAGAATGGTTCTGCCAAAAGACCGCTTTGTCCAGGATGGAAGACAGCATCTCTTCCGCACCCTTAATTGCCCGCATCATACAATCAAGATACCACTCAATCCAGGCAGTGATGTCCGAGGTGCCTTTCTGGCAGCGCTCAAGCATATCGTAATACTTGTTCTTCTCCTGCCCCATCTGGAGGGACATACTGAAATATCGCAGCGTAGAGTTATCTGCCTGGCTCAGCGCCATATCCGCAATGGCCCTGCCGATACGGCCGTTGCCATCGTCAAAGGGGTGGATGCAAACGAACCAAAAATGGGCAATGGCGGACTTGACGTAATCTCTAGGAGTAGAAGGCTCATTGAACCATTTCAGGAATTGGTCCATTTCTTCCGAGACTCTCTCCGGTGCGGGAGCATGGTAATGAACCCTTTCCCTTCCGAGTGCTCCTGAAATGACGTTCATCTCATCTACGCGGTACTTTCCAACGTTGATTCCTTCGTAACCGTTCCTGCCATTCGGAAAAAGAGCGCAATGCCATCCGAATAGTCGGTCATCGGTGAGAGGATTGTCGTAACCTTGAACAGCATCCATCATCATTTGCACGATTCCCTCCACATAGTGACCGTATGGGACCTCTCCGGTAATCTGAACGCCCATCCTTCTGGCTATGGAGGACCGCACTTGGTCTGGATTCAACAACAGGCCCTCTATCTCTGAGGACGCGACGATGTCGTGCGTGTACGCCTCAACGGCGGCACGCTCCTTAATGTCGAAGCCTATTGAGGAGAGTATTCCCTCAAGGTAGCCTGTGGCTTTATTGACAGCAGCAAGTTTGGGATCTATACGGCTCCGGTCCCAGGTGAAGCTCGGCCAGGTATCTGTCTCGTGTATATACATCGTGCTTCAATTTTCTGCAAATATAATACTTTGCGGGAAATAAACCGCAAATTTTGCGGATTATTAGCCGCATTTATTTCTATCACATCTCTATTTCCCCTGATTTTCAATGTATTGCGCAAAATCGTCCACCTTCTTCACGTCCTCAAAAAAGTTCGATAATTTTTCACCGTAGTCTACTAAGAAAACAAACCAGCCATTCCGGCTGGTTTGTTGCGTTATCAAACTTTCTCTAAATACCTTGACAAAAAGACATTATAGACGGAATAGGAAGTTCCGTCATCGCTTGTCGTCGCCAAGACTAATTCCTTGTCTATCAAGGCTTTTATGTTTCTTAATGCAGTCGGCCCGGAGGTTATTTTATATTTGGACAAAAAAGCGGCGGAGGTAATCTGCAAGACGATTCCTTCCCTGGCAATAGCTCCCAGCATCTTCCATTGAGAGCGGGTAACCAGCCGGCGGATTTCCTGAAAACGGTCTCGTTCAGAATCAAGGATGGACTGGATAGCAGACACGATATTATTTCGGACGACGACATTCCCGGAAAGGGAGAACACTTCATTACATAACCGTTGTGTATAGTAAGTATGATTTTTCGTCCATTCTATGATATATCCAATGGAATCGTCGTCGATGGTTTTTCCTGCCGATGCAAACTTTTCCCTTATAAAGGTGGCGTAAATCGGTACGGGCAGTTTTGAAAGATAGGAGAAGGAGGTACTCTCGTAGAAGGGTTTCTTGGCATTGGTGAACATATCGGTCATCGTATGCTTCTTGCTTCCGCAATATATGAATCGGACATTATGCAGATGCTGGATATGCTTCCGTAGAATCGCTTCCATATTTACATCTACATATTCACGAATTTGCTGAAACTCGTCGATAGCCAGTACTACTTTTTGAGGATAACACTCAAGATAGCTCAATACTTCTTTTAGAGTACTCTGCTTTTGGTTGCCATCTGCAAAAGTGAACGATACTTGAGGGGAACCTGTCAGCGGGTCAATGCTCAATAATGGACGGACACTTTTCAATGTCTTAAAAAACGCCATAATCTTCGACTGTTTTCCGAGTTTTACGACAACGGCATCTGAGACGACTTTGATGAATCCCTCAATGGAAACCGTATCGCTAATGTCACAATAGATGGTCTCATATGGAAGATTTCTCTCATTCATCTCATCAAACACCCGAAAAATAAGACCGGTCTTTCCCAGCCTTCGGGGAGAAATAAGCGTGGTATTTCGCCCATTTGTGATATTGCGGATGATTTCCTCAGTTTCTTTCTCTCTGTCACAGAAGTACTCCTTCGACCTATAAGGCTCCAAAATGAAAGGATTTTCAATCATAGTCAAATTTTTCGCAAAGATAATTAACAAAATGTTAATAACAAAATGTTAATAACAAAATGTTAATAGCATTTCTCGAAATTATCTGTCAATCTCTGGATCTCCAGCCGTGAGTGCGTCAAAGACCTGCTGGTCGGCTTCGCTTAGACCGGACACTGCATCAGCTTTCTGACTGTCGGATATTGTGATAACGCTTATCGCCTCAATGTCGTCAGGATTATCTATTGAGGAATGCTCCCCATCCACGTTTTAGGCCGGCTTTTGAGGATGAGTTACAATGCCTTCTTCAGACAAAATATTTTCACTATCTTCGCAGTATCATGAAAAAGACCGTTAGATACCTGTTCCTATTCGCCCTGCTGTTTATCGTGGCTGGAGCTTTTGCCGTGTCATGTCAGAAGGGTAGTGAAGAAGAAGATGTTCCGGAGGTTGGTGCTGGAAGTCGCCCAAATATTATACCGTCAGCCAAACAGACGACCAATATGTACACGATCACGGCAGACGGAACCACAATAAGTGCCACTAGTAGTGGTTATTCTTTTACCATTCTGGCAAAAGAACTCACTTTTAAGTTTTTCACATGCTACCTTGTCAACAAAGAAGAGAAGTTTTCCTTTATTAATGATTGCAACCTGACCCTTCACGGCGGTTCTACAATCATTTTGGCCAATAGAGGATTTTTTGGGGGCCTCACATCACATTGTCGGGTAGCGGCAGTATCACGTTCAAAAAGATGGGATCTATTAACGAAACGGATTATAATAATATGTTCTCAGCTGCCGAAGGATACACATTAACATCTACCGGTGAAGTAGATGAGGGGGATAACTGGTATTCCTGCACATGGACTGTGGATAAGAGCAAGTAGAGTACATGAAGAAAATCCGGATAACAGCCATAAGAAAAGCATCATATCCAGACTTGATGGCCCAGTACGAGAATCCCATCGAGCATGCATGTGATGTTCAGGAAGGCCAGCAGTGGATCTCGGTTGATGGTAAGTGCCCGGATGGTATGTGTCCAGAAGCATGGAAGTCTATGAGGGAATTTGTGGAGGCTCTCTCACGTGGAGAGGGTAATTTCTTCGATGGCTGGATGAAGAACCCCATGAGCGCCATGATAAGCTGCAATGACGGATTCAGACCAGTCAGCTTCTATGTGGAGGTGATTGAGTAAGTTAGATAAATCGGAGTTTACCTTCCTCTTTTCCTCGAAATCCGTTCGACAAATTCGGATTTATCGGTGTAAAGTATCAATGAACCGCTGAATCTCCAGCAGCCCTTCCAAGAAGCGATGGTTCGACAATTTTTCACCGTCGTATAGCTTCAGAAACTCACGTACACTT